>ENA-OWOZ01000160-OWOZ01000160.1-bioreactor-metagenome-genome-assembly--contig:-NODE-160-length-97470-cov-7.526547_pt1 | contig 97470 bp, 94 predicted proteins | sample MGYA00238140_ERZ651804 | MGnify/ENA primary metagenome ERZ651804 (study PRJEB26910, sample SAMN07631232) | bioreactor metagenome | isolation source: Switchgrass digestor | place: USA: Dartmouth...
CCTCGCTGATGTTGATTCCGCCAAGGTAGTCGCTCCAAAGCCGTGCGATCTTTGCGAAACTGTTTTCGGGGTCGCCGTACTGCTTCTCGCGGTCAGTGCAGACGCACTGGATGGCGGATTCTAATATCTCTTGGCGGGTCATCAAATCACCTTCCCTCCGTGCCTATGCGGTCTTGTGCGGTTGTATCTGTGCTTTTCCATCAGTACTGACTCGATGTCGATGCCATACAGGGCGCACATGTCCAGAATCCTGATGATTACGTCGGCCAGTTCGGTTGGAACGCCTTCGGGCTTTCCGTTGTCGGAATAGTACGTTTCGGTCAGTCCGTGTCCGCTCCGGTATTCTTCCAGTGCCTCGGACAACTCTGAATGGCAGAGCGCAATTAGGTCTCCGAATGAACGGTTCTGGTCGTGCCATCCATGTTCTTTGGCGTTGGCGTGTATCAGGCACATTAAGCCGGTTATGGTCATGCTTGGTGGTCCTCCATCCACGGCATCTCACCGCCGTAGTACTTATTGGCTATTTCCTGCTGCTTATCGGCAGGGAGCGAGCGGATACGGTTGTAGGCTTTTTGTTCGCTCCGTTGCTTGCCGCCCGAGTCCTTATAAAACGGGCATCGTGGCGGACACTCGTCGAGTTCCAGCCCAACACACCCGTTTTTGCCGCGCATTATGCATAGGCTCATGTTTTTGCCTTCTTTCCAGATAGAATTTCGACGATCCGTTTGCCTGTTTCTTGCTTCGTGCAGAATAAGAACTCGACACCATACTTGTTTGACATGGCCGTCAGAATCCGAAAGAGCCGTTCGCCAGACACAGCCAGAGGCGATTCCTTCAACCGCGGATTCTCCCACGCCATCACGTCTTGTAGGCTCTTTATGCCGCGCCCATGCTCGCATAGGACAATTAGTTTGATGCCGTACTCGTTCGCTCGTTCCAGCTCGGCCTTGAACCGTTTGTGCTGTTGGCATACGTTGCCGCACAGCTCCAACAGGTTCTGTTTCCGGTCGATTACCAGCCGAGGGTTGTCCAGCGACTGGTAATCACCGACCGGAAGTTTCGACACGAACCACTTGATTCCGCGATTATCAAACTCGGCAATAATCTTTTGGATAGCGCGTGCTTTTTCGCGCGAATCAACTTGAATAACCATATGAACCTACTTAGAAGGGAAGGTCAGATTCCGGAAGTTCAGTAAAGCCCTTCAGAACAGGGTCCTGGCTTGCAATCTCTGCTTTGGCGGCCTTGCCAAGCGGAAACTCTACGTTCTCGCAGATTACTTCCCAAGCGGTTCGCTTGTTGCCCTGTTTGTCCTCATAGCGACGCGTTTCGACGCGCCCCTCAACGGTTATGCCGTCTCCTTTTTGGAAGTACTTAGCCACAAACACACCGGTTTTCTGCCATGCAACACACTGTATGAAATCGGCCTGCTTGTCGCCGTTCTGGTCCTTAAAGCGCCTGTCAACAGCAATTGAGAAGGTGCAAACCTCAACTCCTGATTGGGTCGTTCTCAACTCGGGGTCCATCGTGAGCCGTCCACAAAGAATGATTTTATTCAAAACGTCTTTCCTCCTTAATACTCGGTTAGCTCATCCAGACTAATCGGTCCGGCTTGCTGCTTGGTCGCCCTACAATACGCGCACCGTTCGCACCGTGGCGGCTCGATTACGCCCTGTTTGATTGCATCGAAGTAGGGCAGCTTTTCGGCTAGAACAGCCAGTTCCGCGTCGATGTGGTGCTGTGGGATGAAGATTGTGCCGATATCGGGTGGACTTTGTTTGGTGATACAGTTCAGAAATGTCGGGAGCTGGTTGCCTTCTACGGTCTGATATATTGCCATTTGGAGCGTCCAACCCCAGTATTCCGCGAACGAAATGCGGCCTTGTTCGGCCTTGTAGAGCGGCTCGAAGTCTTTGACGGTCTTTAGGTCTACTATGCGTTCTTTGAGCTTTAGAACGTCTGGTTTAGCCTTGAACGGATACCCAAAGATTGTTCCGGTCAGAATGACCTGTTTGTCGCCATCCATAAACTCCATGAACACCTTGTCCCGTCTGGCTCGCTCGATCATTTCGTCCGCTTGCAGGTATTCCGATTTGAGCGTTCCATCGCGCTTGAAGATGTTTGGATGTTCTGCCTTGAACCGCTCAAATACTTCCGGTCCTTCAGTCGCTCCCCGCGCGGGAGCGTGGATTGAAATGTTCTGGTGATTCATCGGCTGCTTGTAAGTCAAACGTCGCTCCCCGCGCGGGAGCGTGGATTGAAATTGAGAAGATACGGTCAAAGATGATTTCCTCAACATGTCGCTCCCCGCGCGGGAGCGTGGATTGAAATATCTGACATCCCCAGTGCAGCTGCAATCGCTCCACGTCGCTCCCCGCGCGGGAGCGTGGATTGAAATTTTTTAGTGTTCTACACTTAGGAGAGCAGGTGTTGGTCGCTCCCCGCGCGGGAGCGTGGATTGAAATATCCGTGCCGTCCACCGTCTTATAGACGCCGGTGGTCGCTCCCCGCGCGGGAGCGTGGATTGAAATGTGCTGATCGGCATTAGGTGTCCTCCTTTGCGGGCTGTCGCTCCCCGCGCGGGAGCGTGGATTGAAATATAGCGGCGCGCTTGACGATAGACGTAGTTATGCACGTCGCTCCCCGCGCGGGAGCGTCCCTTTTTTTCCTGAACCACATGCGAGCGCGTTCAAACCGCGCGCTTTTTGCGCTGCGCAAACGCGCATTTACCCCGCTATGCGTCTGTCTCCCCCTGCTCCATGCCGCGCCCCGCAGCTGTCCGCCCGCATTTTCAAAGCAGTCCGCCGCTTTTCCCTGCCGCGGCGGCGCGCTTTTTCATTTCCGCTGCCGCCCGTTATGCCCGCGCCGCGCTGACGCGGTTTTGCTTTTTCGATTCTTTGCGTCCCTTTTGGGGAATACTAGCGGTGAAAGGTACGCAACGCCGGCAAAATGAAACCGCGCGCGGAAGGGGAAAAAGCGCGCCCCTGGCGCCGGCGGGCAGGCCGGCAGAAGGACAGGGAGGAAACGCAATGCATCGCGAACCAATTGCAGGCACGGGCGCAGGCCCCGAAGGGCCTGAGTTGCCCCTGGGATTTGGCATGCAGCTGGCGCAGGACGAACAGGCGCTGCAGGCCTTCGGCAGGCTGGACAGCGCGCAGAAGGACGAGCTCATCCGTTACATTAAGAGCGCTGCCTCGGGGGAGGACGCGAAACGCCGCATCTCCGAGGCCGTCGAGCTCTTGAAGAGCGGCTACGGCTCCTGAAAGGCGGCGGCAGATGTTATCGCTCTGGAAGGACACCGTGGAACGCACCTTCCCCGTCCGGCGGCTGGATGGCGACGCGGAGGTGGACGTGCTCGTCGTCGGCGGCGGGCTGGCGGGGATACTGTGCGCCTACAAGCTCAAGCAGGCAGGGGTGAACTGCGCCGTCGTGGAGGGCGGGCGCGTCGGCGGCGGCACCACTGGGAACACCACCGCCAAGATCACCGCCCAGCACGGCCTCGTTTACCATCAGATCATCCATAAGTACGGCATTGACGCCGCCAGGCGGTACTACGAGGCCCACGCGCAGGCTGTGGAGGACTATGAAAAGCTCGCCGCCCTCTTCTCCTGCGACTTCGAGCGCAAAACCGCCTATACCTACAGCCTGTCCGACCGCAAAAAGCTGGAGGACGAGGCGACTGCCTACGAAAAGCTGGGCATCAAGCCGGTGTTTCTGGACAGCCCGCCGCTGCCCTTTACCGTCGCCGGCGCCATCGGCATGGAAAACCAGGCGCAGTTCCACCCCCTCAAGCTCCTATACGCGCTGGCAAGGGAACTGACGGTGTATGAGGAGACCTTCGTGCGCGAACTCCGCGGCGCCGACGCCATCACCAACCGCGGCACGATCCGGGCGAAAAACATCGTGCTGGCGACGCACTTCCCGCTGGTCAACATCCCGGGGCTGTACTTCCTCAAGCTGTACCAGCACCGGTCCTACGTCATCGCGCTGGAAAACGCGAAGGACGTGGACGGCATGTTCGTGGACGAGCAGGAAAAGGGCTTTTCCTTCCGCAACCACGGAAATCTGCTGCTCCTCGGCGGCGGCGACCACAGGACCGGCAAAACCGGCGGCGGCTGGGCGGAGCTGCGAAGGCTCGCCGGGCAGGCCTATCCCGGCGCGAAGGAGCGGTACGCCTGGGCGGCGCAGGACTGCATGAGCCTGGACGCCGCGCCCTACATCGGCGTGCACCGCAAGTCCGCGCCGCACCTTTACGTCGCCACCGGTTTTAGCAAATGGGGCATGACGGGCGCCATGGCGGCGGCGAACGTGCTACGCGACCTCATCGCGCTGGGCAGCAGCGAGCACGAGGCGGTCTTCTCCCCAAGCCGCTCCATGCTGCACCCGCAGCTCTTCGCAAACGCGTTCAGCGCGTCGGTAAACCTCGTCACCCCCGGCAAGCGCTGCACCCACATGGGCTGCTGCCTGAAGTGGAACGCCGACGAGCGAAGCTGGGACTGCCCCTGCCACGGCTCCCGCTTCGACGAGCGGGGCGGCGTGCTGGAAAACCCCGCCACGCGGGGCATCAAGGTCAAGTAATCCGCAGGACGGGAAAGGAAGCGACCCATGGCGAAGGGATGGAACCTCGAACACAGCTACGCCGGTCTCCCGAAGCTGTTTTACAGTTTGCAAAACCCCGTGCCCGTGCGCGCGCCGGAGATCGCCGTCCTGAACCTGCCTCTGGCGGAGGAGCTGGGGCTGGACGCGGACGCGCTCCTCGGCGGAGAAGGCGCGCAGGTTCTCGCCGGAAACAGGCTTCCGCCGGGCGCGAAGCCCCTCGCGCAGGCGTATGCCGGGCACCAGTTCGGCTATTTCACCGTGCTGGGGGACGGCAGGGCGATCCTGCTGGGCGAGCAGGTCGCGCCCAGGGGCGAGCGGTACGACATTCAGCTCAAGGGCGCGGGCAGGACGCCGTATTCCAGGGGCGGGGACGGCAGGGCGGCGCTCGGCCCCATGCTGCGGGAATACATCGTCAGCGAGGCGATGCACGCCCTGGGCATCCCGACGACGCGCAGCCTCGCCGTGGTGCTCACCGGGGAGGCGGTCATCCGGGAGGACCTGCTGCCCGGCGCGGTGCTCGTCCGCGTGGCGAAAAGCCACATCCGCGTGGGCACGTTCGAATACGCGGCGCAAAGCGGCTCCGCTCAAGACCTTCGGGCGCTCGCGGACTACGCCATCCGGCGGCATTTTCCGGAACTTTCCGGCCGAAAGGACCGGTACCTGCTGATGCTGAGGGGCGTCATAAGGCGGCAGGCGGAACTGATCGCCAGGTGGCAGCTCGTTGGCTTTGTGCACGGCGTCATGAACACGGACAACATGGCCATTTCCGGCGAGACCATCGACTACGGCCCCTGCGCCTTTCTGGACGTTTACGACCCCGCCGCGGTTTTCAGCTCCATCGACCGGGAGGGCCGCTACGCCTATGAAAACCAGCCCGGCATCGCCCAGTGGAACCTGGCGCGCTTCGCCGAGACGCTGCTCCCCCTGCTGGACGAGGACCGCGAAAAGGCCGTCTCCCTCGCCCAGGAGGCGGTGACGGGCTTTGCAAAGCTGTATCGCGCCTTCTGGCTGTCCGGCATGCGGGAAAAGCTGGGCCTCTTCAACGAAGAGCCGGGCGACGAGGCGCTGGCGAACGAACTGCTTTCCCTGATGCACCGGCACGCCGCCGACTACACCAACACCTTCCTCGCCCTGACCTTCGGCAACGCAAAGGAAGGCGCGCTGTTCGAAAGCTCCGCGTTTCAAAGCTGGGAGAAGAAGTGGCGCCAGCGGCTGCAGCGGCAGGAGGAGGGGGAGGAGCAGGTGCGCGACCGCATGAAAAACGCCAACCCCGCCGTCATCCCCCGCAACCACAGGGTGGAAGAGGCGCTCAAAGCGGCAGGCCAGGGGAGTTTTTCCAAACTCTCGCAGCTGATGGGCGCGCTGGCAAAGCCCTACGCCCACTTGCCCGAACAGCGGGCGTTCGCGGCGCCGCCCCCGCCCTCGACAGAAAAGTATGTGACCTTCTGCGGCACGTAAAAAGCAGACCGGCTTATCACCTCCCGCAATCAGGGCGCAGGAAACGGCAGGTTTTCCGCGCCGTTTTCTGTTGATTCTGCCATAGCTCCCATAACCGGCCTTCCGCGTTCCGGCGCGCAAAACGCCCCACAGTGCGGCTTCCTCGCATGCGCTGGCAGGTGAAACCCGAAAAAGCGGCATGCGGCGGCTGCGCGCAAGACTCTTTTGAAAAACGATGCAAAATGCTATTGACATCCGCCGTGTATTTGCTATAATTACTTTCGTCGGTTTGCCCGGTTCGTCTAGAGGCCCAGGACACCGCCCTCTCACGGCGGCGACAGGGGTTCGAATCCCCTACCGGGTGCCATGCAAAGCCTCGAGTTCCTTCGAGGCTTTTGCTCTATTTTTTTGCTTGTTTCGCAGGCGGCGGAAATGCGTTTTCTGATCCCCCTGTCCGCTTAAGGCGCAATTTTGCGCGCATATTCCGCAAAAGCGCGAAGTTCTGAAAGGCCGCCGGACAGGAAAACGCCCCAACATCCGCGGCTTTTCCTATTCTCAAATTCACGTCAGGCTGTTACGCCCTGAACGCGCAAAAGGGCGGAATGCGAGTCTTGACTGCGCGCCTTTCAGGATGCCGCAATTTGGCGGCGCATGGCGGCGTTTCGGGCTGTTGACATTCGCTGTGCTTTGCTTGTATAATCATGTAAACCATAAAGATATTCATTATAACTTTTGCAAAGGTTTTGTCGAACCATGGAGGCACGCATGCTGGACAGGAACAACCCGAAGCCCCTATACGCGCAATTGGAGGATCTGCTGCGCACGTCCATCATGAACGGCGAATGGCAGGCGAACCACGCCATTCCCTCCGAAAACGAGCTCAGCAAGCGGTACGGGCTTTCCAGGATGACTGTCCGTTCGGTTATCACCATGCTGGTGAAGGAGGGGCTTTTGTACCGCGTGCAGGGCAAGGGCACCTTCGTAGCCGAGCCCAAGATCGCGACGCGTTCCCCTGCCTACATGGGCGTGCGCGAGCAGCTGGAACAGATGGGCTATGAGATCAAGACCCGCCTCGTGCGCTTCGAGAAAGTCCCCGCCAGCAACAACATCGCTGCCGCCCTGGGCATCGCCCCGGGAGACATGGTGACCTTCATCGAGCGCATCCGCTCCACGCGCGGGGTGCCCATCAGCCTGCACCGCTCCTACATTCCCGTCGCCCTCTGCCCCAATCTGGAGGAGGCGGATCTCGAGGGCGAGCAGCTCTGCGTCATCATCGAGCGCCAGTTCGGCTACAAGCCCGCCTCGGTGTCCGAATCCCTGGAATCCGTCCCCGCCAGCGCGGAGGAGGCGGAACTGCTGCAGATCGACAGGGGATACCCCATCCTGATGCTGGAGGACGTCAACAAAGCGGCGGACGGCACCATCTTTGAGTATACCAAGGTGCTGTTCCGCGGAGACAAGGTCAAGCTCCACTTCGAATACGAAGCTTGACCGGTGCAAACGTGCCAAAAAAGGGAGGGCTGTGCCAACCATCCCTTTTTCTTGAGACCACCTTGTATATACATTGTTAAACATGTATCGACCCGAGAGGAGGAGACGTATGTCGAACCTGTTTGTCGAGATCCTGCTGCAGGCCAAAGCGGAACGGAAACCCGCGGCCGCCATCAACATCCTGAACTACAACACCGCCAAAGCCGTGATCGAAGCGGCGGAACGGGCGGGAAGGAACGTGATTGTGCAGCCGTCCACGGGCACGGTGCGGCGGTACGGCGTTGCGCCGATGTTTCGCATGCTGGACGGCCTTCGGAGGGACGCGAAGGTCAAGGTGGCGATCCATCTGGACCACTGCACGGACACAGAGCTGGCCAAAGCCTGCGTGGACGCCGGCTGGGACGCGGTGATGATGGACTTTTCCGCGCTGCCCATGGAGGAGAACATCCAAAAAACCGCCGAAATGGTCTCCTACGCCCATGCCCGCGGCGTCGCGGTGGAGGGGGAGGTCGGGGTGATCAGCGGCGTGGAGGACGACATTTCCCACGAAACGGCGCACCCCGCCACCTATGAGGACACCATGGACTTCATCCGCAAAACCGGCGTGGACGCCATCGCACCCTCCATCGGCACCGCCCACGGCGTGTACAAGGGCGTGCCGAAGCTGGACTTTGAACTGGTGGAGCGCCTGGGAAAGGAAAATACGCCCATCGTCGTGCACGGGGGCACCGGCCTTCCGGTGGAGGTGTTCCACAGGCTGGCGAGCCTGGGCGCCGCGAAGATCAACATCTCCACGGCGCTGAAGAAGGTCTATCTCGAAACCACGAGAAAGCTCCTGCAGGACACGAAGATCAACCCCATCCAGCTGGACGAAGGGGTGGAGCGGGCGGCAGGCGAACTCATCGAGCGCCACATCCGCGTCTTCGCCGGGGAAAACCTGGAACTCTGACCGTGCATCCTCTCCATCCACCGCATCTCTTTTGCCGGCTGAACCCAATCCCGCAAACGCCATTTCCCACGACCGCCATATCGGCAGAACGAGGAGAACACCTATGACAAAAGCTCCCTATCCCGTCGATCTTCACACCCACACCGTCAACAGCGACGGCAACGACACTCCCTATGAACTGGTGATGAACGCAGCCGCCCGCGGCGTCAAAGTCCTCGCCGTGACCGACCACGACGTGCTCCCGCCCAGGACCGCCCAGATCCCCGGCAACGGCGAGATGGATCTGGTGGAGTTCGCAAAGGCGCAGGGCGTCGCCCTGATCCGCGGCATCGAGTTTTCCTGCGAGACCAGCGTGCAGGACGTGCACATCGTCGGCCTGGGCTGTGACTGGGACGGCGAAATCATGGCCGAGGAAGTCAAAAAGATCGCCCACAGCAAGGCGGCGGCGTACGTCGAGACCGTCCGGCGCCTGAACGAGCGCGGCTACGCCATGGACATGGAGGAGATCCTCTCCCTGGGCGGCAGGCGGATCGACCTGCTGGAACTGCAGAAAAAGCGCATTTTCGACATGATGGCCCTCAAGGGCTACACCCCGGACTGGAAGAGCGCCAAGCTTCTGGTGCGGGAGGACCCGTACCTCTCGGTGGAGCGGGAGAAGCCCTCCGGCGTCCACATCATCGACGCCATTCACCGCTCCGGCGGCATCGCCATTCTGGCGCACCCCATGCTCATCGACGAAGTCGTCGAAAAGGACGGGCGGCGGATGACCCGCTGGGAGTTCATCGAAACGCTCATCGAAGCGGGGCTGGACGGCATCGAAGGCCGGTACACCTACGACAAGACCAGCTGCAAGGACAGGCGCAGGCGGGAGGACATCTGGCAGGACGTGCTGGACCGCTACACCGGCAGGCTCTTCCTCTCCGCCGGCTCGGATTACCACGCCGACGTCAAGAAGGGCGCAAAGAACCAGCGCGAGATCGGCGAGTGCGGCCTGACGATGGAGGAATTCCTGGCAGTCCCCCAGCTGCGGGCGCTGTATGAAACCTTGTAAAACATAAGTTGTTGCCCCCTCCCCCCGGGCGTGGTACAATGGCCCTATGAATTTCCACCCCGGGGGGTTTTGCATGAAGTCCAAGAAGCACTACGCCGAACAGTACGAGGTCGTGCAGCAGCTTGACGGCGCGAAGGGAAGGCGCGTCAAGTATGATTACATCTACAAGGGCGACTACTTCCGGTACGACGTGCCGGACAGAAAGCTCCTGCAGATCCGCATCCTGTATTTGGCACTGTCCGTCGTGTGCGCTGCGCTGTTCGTTCTCGCCGGGCTGCTGGACACCGACGGCACCAGAAGGCTGTGGGTGGCGCTGCCGTACGTGGGCATGTTCTTCCCCATCGCCATGATGGTGTATACCTGCATCAAGCAGTTCTTCGCCAGCCGCGACATGACCGAAAAGGAGCACGACGCCGTCGTCGGGGACCTGAAAAAGGCCACGCTGGGCCTTGTGGCGGTGTCCGCGCTGACGGTGATCGGCACGGCGGTCTTTCTTTTGACGGAAGATATCAGGGAGCCTGCAAGGGAGTGGGCTTTTCTGGGAATGACGGCGGCGCTGTTCGCGGCTGCACTTTCACACTGGCTCATCCAGCGGTCCATACCTGTTATAACCATTAAGCAACACCCCGACAAAGAGGACACGAAAGGCTGAAATCCTCCAAAATCCGGTCAAAATGTACGAACTTGCAGGATATTCATGCAGAAAATGCAAGCATTCATATTGACAGTTGAAACATAGTTGAGTATAGTTGAAAAAGCAAGATGCAGTACGCAATTTCAAAATTGCCGGCTGCATTGCGAATTTATAAGGAGGGTAAAAAATGAAGAAAAAGAACCTGGCGCTCATTGCGCTCCTGGTTGCTTGCGTGATGGTTGCTTCGTTCGTCACCGGATGCGCACCCGCAACAACCGAGCCCGAAGCAACGCCCGCTCCCGGTTCGGAAGCGACCCCGGTTCCCGAGCAGACGGAAGCTCCCGCCGGCGAAGCCGCAACCCGTCCGGGCGGCAAGTCGTACCTTGAGTACGAGTTTATCATCCCCGCCGACGGCATCGGCGACCACCCCGCCTTCGCGATCGTGACCGACGCGGCGGCTGCCCTCGAATCCATCGGCATCAAGATCAACATCAACGACCCGGCGGACTCCAACGTCCTGTGGGATGCGCTTGATGCCGGCGTGCAGGACATGTGGGCTGCTGCGTGGCAGGCCACCATCGACCCGGATATGTACCAGGTGTACTACTCCACCAACGTTCCCGGTCTGGGCGGTTCTGATTCCAACCACTACCGCATCACCTCCGAGAAGCTGGACGAGTACATCATGGAGGCCCGCAACAGCGACGATCAGTCCTACCGCAAGGCGATCTACAAGCTCGCCCTTGAGGAGATCCTGGACTGGGCCGTTGAGCTGCCCACCTACCAGCGCCAGAACTGCACCGTCTTCTCCACCCAGCGCGTCAAGATGGACACGGTGACGCCGGACATCACCACCTACTGGTCTTGGATGAGCGAAGCCGAAAAGATCGAGATGGCCGACCCCAGCGACCCGCTCGTCGTGGCTTACAGCCCCTTCTCCGAGAAGTTCAGCTCCTTCTATGCCGATACCGGGTACGACCGCGACGTCGTCGACATGACGCAGATCGTCCCGCTGACCACCGACCGTCTCGGCGGCATCATCTTCAACGCCATCGAGGGTGAGACCGTCAACTACAACGGCACCGATTACACCTATTATGGTCCCGCCAACGTCTCCGTCAACTTCGACGAGGCGGCCAACATCACCACCTACACCATCAAGCTCCGCGAGGATCTGAAGTTCAGCGACGGCAAGCCCGTCACCGCGGACGACCTGATCTTCAGCTACTATGTGTATCTGGATCCGGCCTATATCGGCTCCGTGACCCTGAACTCCTACCCGATCATCGGCCTGAAGAACTACCTGACCCAGACTTCCGACGAGCTGTACGCGAAGTACCTCGGCGTCGCGGACGCCATCTATGCCGCCGGCCCCGACCATCAGTGGTCCTCCGCTGATTCCTGGACCGAGGAGCAGCAGAAGTTCTTCTGGGACAAGGTGGCCGAGCTCTGGAAGGCAGACGTCCAGAACATCGTCAGCTACGTGATGAGCAAGTACGTCGCTGACGACTACACCACCAAGTATGCCAACGGCCGCACCGCCGCTGACATCAAGGACAACGAAAAGCTCCACGTGATGTACGGCATGGCGATCTGGGGCTTCGGCTCCTTCAACGACGAAGGCAAGTTTGTCGGCCCCTACACCGGCAAGACCTGGACGCTTGAAGGCGACGACGTTCCCACCATCGACGACTACTACGCCGAGACCTACGCTGCCTACGAAGGCAACCCCGAGACCTATGCGGCCACCGAGTCCGCCGTGGGCGCTGACGTTCTGGGCTCCGCCAAGAACGAGTTCATCACCCACTTCGGTCTGCTCGACCCCGAGGGCCAGGGCGGCGTGCCGAACATCGCAGGCATCAAGAAGCTCGACCAGTACACCGTCCAGGTGCAGACCGAGGGCTACTCCGCGCCCGCGATCTACTCCATCTGCGGCATCGACATCTCCCCGCTCCACTACTATGGCGACCCGGCGCAGTATGACTATGAGAACAACAAGTTCGGTCATCCCTATGGCGACCTGTCCCTGATCCAGGCGAAGGAGACCAAGCCCATGGGCGCCGGCCCGTACAAGTTCGTCAAGTACGAGAACAAGATCGTCTACTTCGAGGCGAACCCGTACTACTACAAGGGCGAACCCAAGACCAAGTACGTCCAGTTCAAGACCACGACCAACTCCGAAGTCGCTGCCGCCGTCGCGGCCGGTACCGTTGACGCTGGTGAACTGACCGGCAGCCGTGCTTACTTCGAGGAGATCCGCGGCTACAACTCCAACGGCGAGCTCACCGGCGACGTTGTGACCACCGTCCGCGTCGACAACCTCGGCTATGGTTACATCGGCCTGAACGCTGCGTCCATCTGCGTTGGCGGCGATCCCGGCTCCTATGAGTCCAAGTGCCTGCGCAAGGCCCTGGCCACCGTGTTTGCCGTGTACCGCGATACGGCGATCAACAGCTACTACGGCGACGCCGCGAGCGTGATCCAGTACCCGATCTCCAACACGTCCTGGGCGGCTCCGCAGCCCACTGACGAGGGTTACAGGGATGCTTACTCTGTCGACGTGAATGGCAACCCCATCTACACGTCCGGCATGACGCAGGAGCAGCGCTACGAAGCTGCCCTGAAGGCTGCCCTTGGTTACTTCGAGGCTGCTGGCTTCACTGTGAAAGACGGAAAGGTCGTAGCCGGTCCCAGCAAGTAAAATCAGACAGAATTCGGCTGATTGGTGTTGAGCCCACGACGAGTGGGCTCAACATCCTTATGAACTTTGACGAGCCAACCCTCATTCAGTCTGTATTTGTCGAGTTATGGGGCCTCGCCGCAACGGCGCAAAAAATTAGAGAGCGGGGTTTTCCTATGCGCAAGTTTCTAGTAAGACGCCTGATACTGGCTTTATTCATCGTGATTTTCGGCTCTTTGATCGTTTATGCGGTCATCCGCTGCCTGCCGACTTCCTATGTCGAAAATCTGGCGAGGCAGCGCTCCATGCAGCAGAGCAGCAAGAGCTACACGGAGTGGCTTGAGCAGTTGAATGCCTACTACGGCATGGACAAGAGCATACCCGAGGGCTATGTCCAGTGGGTCGGCCAGGCTCTGCAGGGCAACTTCGGTGACAGCTGGCAGTTCACCGTGCCCGTCGTCGACAAGTTCAAGGAAGTCATCTGGTATTCGTTGATTCTGAGTTCCATCACGCTGGTGATCGAGCTCGGCTGCGGCATCCCGCTGGGCATTCTCGCCGCGCGCAAGCAATACAGCAAAACAGATTACGCCGTCACGGTCTTTGCGATGATGGGTATCTCGCTGCCCACATTCTTCCTGGCGTCGTTACTTAAGTATATATTCGCCATCCAACTCAAATGGCTGGACCTGTACGGCATGGTCGGAAGGTATCATGAGATGCTGACGCCCCTGGGCAAGGTGGTGGACATTGCCGGCCACTTCGTGATGCCCGTCGTCACGCTGGGCATGCTGAGCATCGGCGGCCTGATGCGCTACACCAGGACGAACATGCTCGAAGTGCTCAACTCGGACTACATCCGCACCGCCCGCGCGAAGGGACTTCCTGAAAAGGTGGTCATCAACAAGCACGCCTTCAGGAACACCCTCATTCCGCTGGTGTCGTACCTGTCCTACCTGCTGCCCAACATGTTCGGCGGCGCGCTGATCACCGAGACGCTGTTCCAGATTCCCGGCATCGGCTATACGTCGTACCAGGCGCTGATCGGCGGTGACATTCCCTTTACCATGTTCTATATGACGTTTATCATCATCCTTACGCAGATCAGCCTGCTGCTGGCGGACATGATGTACGCCGTGGTCGACCCGCGCGTAAGGGCCAACTGAGGAGGTGAGTACATGAACGGCAACATCAATATCGACGAAAAAAGGCCCCTGCCCGACGAGCAGGAGATCCTCACCACGCTGGATGACGAGCGCCGCGTCAAGGTACTCTCTCCCGGCATGCTGGTGCTCAGGCGCTTCATGAGGAGCAAGCTGGCCATTACGGGACTCATCATCCTTGTTATAATGTTTGCTTTCTCCTTCATCGGCGGCCTGGTCAGCCCCTACGGCGAGGCCCAGGTGTTCAAGACCTATGAGATGACGCCCACGCAGTTTGCCAGCGCCATCTACAACAAGGAACTGCGCTACACCGTCATGGAAGGCGTCTCCTTTGACGACGTCGCCAGGGCGAAGATGGCGCTCGCCATCAGCAAGGGCGAAAACAGCTTTTCCACCGACAGCGCCACCTATCAGCTGGAAGTGCTGGGGGACAACCTCTACGCCGTTTCCAGCACCATTTCGGTGGCGAAGGTGCACGTCCTGAAGTCCTTCTATGAGTACGAGGACCTCGAGGGCGGCATCGAGGTCACCGACGAGTTCAAGGCGGCCTTTGAAGCGGCGCACAAGGCCGGCGAGAGCACGCTGGTCTATAAGGGCGAGGTCTACTCCATCATTGGGGACAGCAGGGATTTCGAAGTCGTCGTCCCGACGGAGATCGCCGTCGCCTCCATGAAGGTGTTCGACGCGTTCGACGCTGCGAACGCCCCCGTGGTCAACTCTGTCGGCTTCCGCATCGCCGCAGAGGTCGCCGCCAACAACAGCGCTTCTTCCTTTGAGTATGACGGCGTGCGCTACGGCATCGTCTACGACGAGGGCAACATCATCGTCCAGAAGGACGGCAGGGACTTTGCCGCCATTTCGGACATTATCGTCAACCCCACGGCGAACGACGTGACGCTGAGCATCGAGTTCAAGGAAAGGGTGCGCGAGGCCATCGGCGACAAGGCGGAATCCTTCACCATGCCCGACGAGAACGGCGAGCAGAAGGAATACACCATCACCCGCTCCAACGCCAACTACGTCATCCGGACGGACATGGTCACCGAGCTGATTGACATGTACGCCGCGCCTTCTGCGGAGCACCTTCTGGGCACCGACGCCAACGGCATGGACGTGCTCACCCGCCTGATGTACGGCGGCAGGGTCTCTTTGATGGTGGGCTTCGTGGTCGTCATCATCGAGCTGATCATCGGCGTGGTGCTGGGCGGCATTTCCGGCTATTTCGGCGGATGGGTGGATACCCTCATCATGCGCTTCGTCGACCTGTTCAACTGCATCCCGACGATGCCCATGCTGCTCATCCTCGTCTCGATACTGGACGCTTACAAAATCACGCCGCAGATCCGCATCTATCTGCTGATGGTGCTGCTGGGCATCATGGGCTGGACGGGAATCGCGAGGACGGTGCGCGGCCAGATTCTCTCCCTGCGCGAGCAGGACTTCATGGTTGCGACGGAGGCGACGGGCCTGAGCATCAAGCGCAGGATCTTCCGCCACCTGACGCCGAACGTCATGCCGCTGCTCATCGTCAACGCGACGATGAACCTGGGCAGCATCATCATCACCGAGGCGACGCTGTCCTTCCTGGGGCTGGGCGTCAAGTACCCGCTCGCTTCCTGGGGCACGATCATCAACGCCGCAACGAACGTATACGTTATGACCAATTACTGGTTTATCTGGATGCCAGCCGGACTGCTCATTCTCCTCACGGTGCTCGGTTTCAACTTTGTGGGTGACGGACTGCGCGACGCATTCGACCCCAAGATGAAAAGGTAGGTGAAAGAAATGAGTCTGTTCAGCAGGCAAAAGGAGCGGTCCGAGGCGAAAAAGGCGAACTACATCTCCGCCCGGGAAGCCCGCAGAATTGCAAAGGAAAACAACAGGATCACGCGCGAGATCGAGCGCCAGCGCGACCGCAAGAACGTCGACCCGTCCGAATACCGGACCGAGATGCGCGATCCGAATAACGTCGTCGAGTTCGACGACCTCCATACATACTTCTTTACCGACATTGGCGTCATCAAGGCCGTGGACGGCGTGTCCTTCGAGGTGCCCCGGGGCAAGACCGTGGGCGTCGTGGGCGAATCGGGCTGCGGCAAGTCGGTGACCAGCCTGTCGCTCATGCAGCTGGTGCAGCGTCCCCAGGGCCAGATCGTCAAGGGCACGGTGCGCTTCGCCGGGAGCGACATGGTGTACGACATCGCCAAAACTCCCACCGAGGCTATGCAGCGCATCCGCGGCAAGGATATGGCGATGATCTTCCAGGAGCCCATGACAAGCCTGAATCCGGTGTTCCGCATCGGGGAACAATTGGATGAGGTGATCAAGCTCCACTATCCGGACATGCCCGAGGATCAGGTCAAGGCCCGCTCCATCGAAATGATCGAGCTGGTGGGCATCGCCAACAGCGAGGGCGTGTACCGCATGTTTCCGCACGAGCTGTCCGGCGGCATGCGCCAGCGCATCATGATCGCCATGGCGCTGGCCTGCAACCCCAAGCTCATCATCGCCGACGAGCCCACCACCGCCCTGGACGTGACCATCCAGGCGCAGATTCTCGACCTTCTGCGCACGCTGAAGGATAAGATCAACTCCAGCATCATGCTGATCACCCATGACCTGGGCGTCGTCGCCGAAATGGCGGACTACGTCGTGGTCATGTACGCCGGCAGGGTGGTGGAGAAGGGCACCGCCCACGAGGTGTTCCTCAACCCCGCGCACCCCTACACCATCGGCCTCATGGCGAGCAAACCCGTGGTGAACAAGCGCGTGGACAGGTTGTACAGCATCCCCGGCAACGTGCCCAACCCCATCAACATGCCCAACTACTGCTACTTCAGGGACAGGTGCGACAAGTGCATTCCTGCTTGCAACGGCGAATACCCGAAATTGATTCAGCTTTCGCCGACCCACTACGTTGCCTGCTACCTGCATGCGGACAAGGAGGTGGCGCGTTAAATGAACGCTGAAAAGAACGGCGCCAGCAGCAGCGAATACATCCTTGAGGTCAAAAACCTCAAGAAATACTACCCCATCAAGGCCGGCATGTTCGGCAAGGTGATGGGCAACGTCAAGGCCGTGGACGGCGTGTCCTTCAAGATCAAGCGCGGCCAGACCATGGGCCTGGTCGGCGAGTCCGGATGCGGCAAGTCCACCATCGGCAAGACCATCCTGGCACTGGAGCAAAAGACGGACGGCGAAGTGATTTTCGACGGGATCGACATTTCCGCCCTGCCGAAGCATGAGCTTCGCAAGATCCGCCCCAGGATCCAGATCATTTTCCAGGACCCGTACTCCAGCCTTTCGCCCAGGCTTCCCGTCGGCGAAATCATCGGCGAGGCCGTGCGCGAGCACAACATTGTCCCGCCGGAGGAGTACGACGAGTACATCACCAAAATCATGCGCGCCTGCGGCCTGCAGCCGTATCACAAGGAGCGCTACCCCCACGAGTTTTCCGGCGGCCAGCGCCAGCGCATCTGCATCGCCCGCGCCCTGGCGCTCAACCCCGACTTCATCGTCTGCGACGAGCCGGTCTCCGCGCTGGACGTTTCCATCCAGGCGCAGATCATCAACCTGCTGGAGGATTTGCAGGACGAGTACGGCCTGACCTACCTGTTCATCTCCCACGACCTGTCCGTGGTGGAGCACATTTCGGACACGGTGGGCGTCATGTATCTGGGCAACATGGTGGAGTACGCGGACAAGGAGGAAATCTTCGCAAACCCCCTGCATCCGTACACCAAGGCGCTGTTCTCGGCCATCCCCATGCCCGACCCGACCATTAAAATGGACCGCATCATCCTGGAGGGCAGCATTCCCTCGCCGGCGAACCCGCCCTCCGGCTGCAAGTTCCACACCCGCTGCAGGGAGTGCATGGAGATCTGCAAAACGGTGCCTCCAAAACAGATCACGCTGGAAAACGGCCATTCGGTGGTCTGCCACCTGTATGACAAGGAAGTCATGGCCAACGGCGGGAAGCTTCCGGAAAACCTCGAAGTCGTCAAGAAGGAAGAAAACCCTGCAAAAGCGGCGAACTGACGCCAATGGTGCCTGATGAGAAGAAAGAATAAAACCTATGACGATGACGACGGCCGCGTCATTGCCAGCATGAACGTGCCCGGCATGCCGTGGTACGCGGAAAACACGGCCACCAGAGCCAATGGCGAGGGAACGCCCCGCCACACCGACGCGGAAGAGCTCCACGGCAAGGACCTCTGGCGGTTCATCCGCTCTGCCGTCGCCGCGGCGATGGTGGTGGCGGGCGTGCTGATCGCGGGAATGGTGCTGTTCACGCTGTTCTGCACGGAAATCTGGCTACGATAACACATCGGGGGGGGCGGCCTTGTGCCGCCCCCGCTTTTTCAGCCGCAGAAAAAGTCAAACGAACGGAGGAAACGCCATGGCAAACTGGCAAGGAAACATGAAGCGGCACATCGTCCCCTGCCCTCACTGCGGCAAGGAAGTGCTGGACCACATGATCCAGTGCCCGTTCTGCAAGGGCAGGCTGAATCCGCGGTATTACACCGGTTTTCGCACCGACGACCAAGTCAGGACGCTGCGCCGCACGATGCGCATCATAGGCTTCGCCATCGCCGCCATCCTCATCGTTCTCATGATGCTCAAGCGGTACGGATGAGGCAGCCGAAGAGGGCGGAAGGACCTGTGCTGAAAAGTGAAGGCGCCGCATTTCCGGCGCCGGAAAGCATGAAAACGGGCGGCTGGAGCTTGCGCCGCCAGAGGACGCAGCAAAGCGACGAAGTAGCGCATCATTCCCGAAAAGCTCTGATGCGCGGCGCGCTGCGATATCGTGAAGCGCTGTATGGCGCACGGGGCATAAAGCGAAGTGAACCACTTTTGCGGTTCAGCGCATGTGCAGCTTTTGAGCGGCAGGAGCGACGTATCGGGCTGGATGACGGCCTTCCGAATTTGCGCCTCTTCGCGCAAGGAAAGGCAAGGTTCAGCTCGCATAGGCAAAAGCGAAAGCGCAAAAAGCGGCGGCAGCATTCCTGCTGCCGTTTTCAGTTCAAAGGGTGTGAACGCGCGCATATGTATAATAATTCTTATCAATTCTCAGCGATTATGGCTACAGGGTACAGCATTCTGGCAGGAATGGGCGGAATCCCCGCCTTTGCGCTTCCACCCCACAAGGCAAGGCAGTTTCAGCATTCAAAGGCAGACAGAATGAAGGTGCAAAAAGCATCGGCAGCATTCCTGCAGCCGTTTTCCTGCAATGCCGTCTGCGCGATGCTTCCTGCTCTGTGAAACCGCGAAGAATGGCGATGCATGGCACGGCAGTTGACGGGCTGCCATCTCAATCGAAAAGAAGCGGCACGGTTTTCCGTGCCGCTTTTGCGATGGAAGAGCGTCAGATGTCCTGGTTGTAGATCTTCTTCACGTGCTTCGCGCCGGGCAGCATGATGAGCAGCACCCCCAGGATGTTCAGCACCATGAAGGAGACCATCACATAGGGCGCGGGCATGAACTCGCCAAGCACGCCAGCGACGATCTGCCCCAAAAGCGAGCCCACGGTGGTAATCATCAAAAACAGACCGTTAAACCGCCCGCGCATCTCGTTGGGGATGTAGTTCTGGGTGGCTGAGATGCGGATGTTGTACGACGTGACCGCCAGCATCCCCGTCAGGAAGCAGAACAGCATCATGACCTTCACGGGCATGAAGAGCAGCAGGCCGTCCAGCACCGAAATGGTGAGGTACACGAACACGGCGATGGCGTACTTCAAGTGGGTGGGGTACTTGAAGCGGTAGTGGATCACGCCGCCCACCAGCCTGCCCACGGTGGACATGCCCATCACGAAGGTGTACAGCGTGACGTTCAGCCCCGGCGTGCTCTTGAAGTAGGGAAGCATCACCACGTTCATCGCCATGCCGGTGAACATGGACACCACGAAGTACAGCGTGATGGTCAAAAGGCCCCGCTCGCGGCGCAGGTAGGCGTAGCCTTCCTTGAAGTCCTCCCAGTACTGCCGGAAGTGGTACGAGGTGGAAAGGGCGGTCTTCCGGGGCTTTTCCGCGGTCTTGGAGATCTGCGTCTCGAAAATCGCGGCGATCAGGTAGGTAGCGGCGTTGAACAGGAACAGCGGCGCGAGGCCTATGGTCTCATACGCCATGCCCGCCAGCGGCACGGTGATGACGTTGGCCAGCGGGTAAATCAGGCTGCTGATGGAGTACGCCTTCGAGAAGTTGCCCTCGCTGATCAGGTCGGGGTAAAAGCTGTCGTACGCGACGGTGTAAATGGCGTTGATGGCGCCGCCCACCAGGGCCAGCAGGATGTAGAGGGTGTAGTTGAAGTAGTTCAGCATCACCGAAATGGCGACCAGCAAATACATGCCGGAACTGATGAAGTCCAGCGTGTAGATCGCCTTCCGGCGGGAAAAGCGGTCCAGAAAGGGCCCGGAAATCAGGGGAGCCGCCAGCTGGGGCAGGAACACCGCCGCGTAAAACAGCGCGAAAAGCAGGGTGGACTCGGTGTTGTCATACACCAAAAGTCCCAGCGCGAAGTTGGAAACGGCGTTTCCCAGCATGGACACGACGGTGCCCAGCGTGATGATGGTGAAGTCCTTGGTCCAAAGCTTGTATTGTGCCTTGCTTCTCTCCATGATTCTCTCCAAAGCAGTTTTCATGCTCAAAAAAGGGCGGGTGCAGCAGCATCCCGCCCCGCGCACTGGCGCGTCAAGCGGTTACGACGGTCACGCGCCGGATTCGCTGGGGCGAAAGCGGCATGTCCACATTCCCCTGATGCACAAAGACGGGGTTTCCGTCGTCGTCGCAGATGTCCTCCGGTTGCTTGCCGGCGTAGATTTCGCTTCTGGGCGTGCGGGCGAAGACGATGGCGTCCACCACCGCCATGCTTTCCTCGTCCAGCACCTTGCCAAAGGCGGCGTAGGCGCCGTCCAGATGGGGCGCGTCCTCCGTCATGATGAAGAACTGACTGCCCGCCGAGTCCGGATGGGCGGAGCGCGCCATGGAAAGCACGCCACGGGTGTGCTTCAGGCTGTTTTCAAACCCGTTCTGGGAAAACTCGCCGAAGATGGTGTATCCGGGGCCGCCGGTGCCGTTGCCCTGCGGGCACCCGCCCTGAATCATGAAGCCCTTGATGACCCTGTGGAAGGTCAGGCCGTCGTAAAAGCCCTTTTCCACCAGCTCCACGAAGTTCGTGACGGTCTTCGGCGCGACGTCGGGATACAGCTCCGCGCGGATCATGCCGCCGTTTTCCATCTCGATGGTGACGATGGGGTTTGCCATCGGTGATACCTCCGTATAATTGCAACTGAAATGTATTATACTACGCGTCCCTTCAAAAAAACAGACACAATTGCGCGAATCAACCGACCGTAAATTTTACCGATGGTAAAAAAGCGGGGTGAGCAGAGGTAGTGAAGGGAGAGGAGGGAACCTTCAGCGAAAACGCACGGTGTGAATGCCAGATGGAAAGCGGCAGGATTTGCAGATCAGGGCACAAAGAGCAAACGGGGGCACAGGGGCGTGCACCGCATGAATGGCGCACAGGCAGAAGGCGGCTGCCAGAACCCACATCCGGGGAGCAAGGCCTAAGGAAAATTTGGTTAATGCCCTGCTGGAGGAACGCGCAACAGGGAGGGGTGAACAGTCTCGCGAAGCCGCGTTTTTCACAAATGAGAGGAAAAGCAGGTGGGATGCGCCGGCAGAGATGCCCGGCAGAAACTCTCGCAGTAGGGAAAGACGCAGGAGGAAGGCGGCTGCCCGTACTCCCGCGCACGCCACGGGCAAGCAAGAAGGTGGTTTCGACCGTGCCCTGCTGGAGGAACGCGCAAGGCGGGAGGGGTGAACAGAGCCGCAGAGCTACGCTTTTGCATAAATGAGATGCCCGGCAGGGGAACTGCGCAGGCAAAAAAGGGATGCCCCGCAGGATACGCCAACATGGAAAGCTGCAGGCGAAACAGCGGGGAATGCGCTATCAAAGGCCGTCGGCAGAGGCGCAAGCGGGTTGCTTGTTTGCAATGCTCCAACATGTAATCAAATTACCCCCACAGAAAAAACGGGAAAAGGCAGCGAAAAAGGGCGCGAAGTTTCGCGCCCTTTGGTGGTTGGGACTTTTCTTACTTTTGGGCCAGCTTCTCGTAGTACGCGCGCTTTTCCTTGGCTTCCTGCTCGGCCTTCGCGAAGAGCTGCTGAGCGGTCTCCGGGAAGAGCTTCGCAAGGGATGCGTAGCGCACCTCGCCCATGATGAAGTCCTTGTAATCGGTCTTCGGGGGCTTGCTGTCCAGGATGAAGGGGTTCTTGCCTTCGGCGGCAAGGTCGGGGTTGTAGCGGTAGGTGTGCCAGTAGCCGGCCTCCACCGCGGCCTTGGCTTCCGCCTGGGAGCGGCCCATGTTGATGCCGTGGTTGATGCAGGGGGAGTAGGCGATGATCAGGGACGGACCCTTGTAGGCTTCCGCCTCGCTGATGGCCTTGACCACCTGGGCCGGGTCGGCGCCCATGTTCACGGAGGCGACGTACACGTAACCATAGGTCATGGCGATGGCGCCCAGGTCCTTCTTCTTGACCTGCTTGCCGCCCGCCGCGAATTTCGCGACCGCGCCGGTGGGGGTGGCCTTGCTGGACTGGCCGCCGGTGTTGGAGTACACTTCGGTGTCCATCACCAGGATGTTGACGTCCTCGCCCTGGGCGATCACGTGGTCCAGGCCGCCGTAGCCAATGTCATAGGCCCAGCCGTCGCCGCCGAAGATCCAGATGGACTTCTTGGTCAGAAGGTCCGCCATGGAGACGATGGCTTTGCAGGTCTCGCAGTTGGTGCCCTTCTTGGCGATCTCCAGCACCTTTTCGCCGTAAGTGCGGGAGAGCTTCGCGTCGTCCATGTTGGCGAGCCACGCTTCGCAGGCTGCCTTGTCGTCCGCGTTGTCGGTGGTCTCGGCGAGCTCTTTCACCAGCTCGGCCAGCTTCTGGCGGCGCTGCTTGATGCCGAGGTAGATGCCGAAGCCGAACTCGGCGTTGTCCTCAAACAGGGAGTTCGCCCAGGCGGGGCCGTGGCCCTTTTCGTTGACGGTGTAGGGCGCGGTGGGCGCGGAACCGCCGTAGATGGAGGAGCAGCCGGTGGCGTTGGCGATGATCATGCGGTCGCCGAACAGCTGGGTGATGAGCTTGATGTACGGCGTCTCGCCGCAGCCCGCGCACGCGCCGGAGAACTCGAACAGCGGCTGGAGGAACTGGCTGTTCTTGACGTTGTTGACGTTGACGTTGGAAAGATCCGGCCTGGGCAGGTTGATGCAGATCTGCCAGTTGCGGTCCTCGCGCTCCTTGACCTCCTCGAAGGAAGCCATGCGGAGGGTGCCCTTGTCCACGGTGGGGCAGGACGCCACGCAGTTGCCGCAGCCGGTGCAGTCGTACGGGTCGATCTGGATGCGGAAATTGTAGCCCTCGAACTCCTTGCCGTTGGCCTTCTTGGTGTCAAACGGCACCTCGGTGCCTTCCTTGATGAGGAAGGGACGGATGGTGGCGTGCGGGCAGACGATGGAGCAGCGGTTGCACTGGATACAGGTTTCCGCCTGCCAGACGGGCACTTCCACGGCGATGCCGCGGCGCTCGTACTTCGTGGTGCCCACGGGGATGTGGCCGTCCTCGTGGCCGAGGAACTTGGAGACGGGCAGCTCGTCGCCGCGCTGCGCCAGGATGGGGGCGATGACCTCGTCGAAGTACTCGGTGGCTTCCACGCGCTCGGGCAGGGCGCCTTCGGTGGTGGTGGCCCAAGATTCGGGGTACTTGATCTCCACCAAAGAGCTGACCGCCGCGTCGATGGCTTCGTAGTTCTTCTGGACGACGGCGTCACCCTTCTTGCCGTAGGACTTCTTGGCGTACTCCTTCATGTAGGCGATGGCCTGGTCAGAGGGGATGATGCCGGTCACGTGGAAGAAGCAGGCCTGCATGACGGTGTTGATGCGGCCGCCCATGCCCACCGAGCGCGCCACGGAGATGGCGTCCACGTTGTAGAAGCGCAGCTTCTTCCTGGCGATGTCGTTCTTCATGGAGGCGGGAAGATTCGCTTCCAGCTCCTCGATGGTGTTCCACGGGCTGTTCAGCAGGAAGATGCCGCCTTCCTTCGCCGCGCCGGTGATGTCGTAGCGGGTGACGTAGGACGGGTTGTGGCAGGCCACGAAGTCCGCGTGGTCGATGAGGTACGCCGACTGGATGGGCTTCTTGCCGAAGCGCAGGTGCGACACGGTGAAGCCGCCGGACTTCTTGGAGTCGTAGGAGAAGTACGCCTGGGCGTACATGTCGGTATGGTCGCCGATGATCTTGATGGAGTTCTTGTTGGCGCCCACGGTGCCGTCAGAGCCGAGGCCGTAGAACTTGCAGGAGTAGGTGCCCTCGGGCGCGGCGTTGATCTTCTCGCCCAGCGGCAGGGAGGTGTTGGTCACGTCGTCCACGATGCCCACGGTGAAGTGGTTCTTCATCTCGCCGTCGAGATTGTCGAACACGGCCTTGACCATGGTGGGGGTGAACTCCTTGGACCCCAGGCCGTAACGGCCGCCGATGACGCGGATGTCGCCGCGGCCGGCGTCCATCAGCACGGAGCAGACGTCGGTATAAAGAGGTTCGCCGAAGGAGCCAGGTTCCTTGGTGCGGTCGAGCACCGCGATGCGCTTGCAGGAAGCGGGAATGGCGGCAAGGAAGTGTTCCGCGGAGAACGGACGGTACAGGCGCACCTTGATGAGGCCGTACTTGCCGCCGCGGCTGTTGAGGTACTGGATGGTCTCGTCCGTCACTTCGCAGGAGGAGCCCATGCAGACGATGACGCTCTCGGCATCCGGCGCGCCCACATAGTCAAACAGGTGGTACTTGCGGCCGGTGAGCTCGCCCACCTTTTCCATGTTCTTCGCCACGATGCCGGGCACCTGCAGATAGAAGCGGTTGGCGGCCTCGCGGTTCTGGAAGTAGATGTCGGGGTTCTGGGCGGTGCCCTTCAGGTAGGGATGCTCGGGGTTGAGGGACCTCTTGCGGAAATCCTCAATGGCGTCCCAGTTGACGAGCTTCGCCATGTCCTCATAGTCGATGGTCTCGATCTTCTGGATCTCGTGCGAGGTGCGGAAGCCGTCGAAGAAATGGACGAAGGGCACCTTCGCGTCCAGCGTGGACAGGTGCGCCACCAGCGCAAGGTCCATCGCTTCCTGCACGGAAGAGGAGGCCAGGAGGGCAAAGCCGGTCTGGCGGCACGCCATGACGTCGCTGTGATCGCCAAAGATGGACAAAGCATGGGCGGCAAGCGCGCGGGCGGAAACGTGGAACACGCAGGGCAGCAGCTCGCCGGAGATCTTGTACATGTTGGGAATCATCAACAGCAGGCCCTGGGACGCCGTGAACGTGCTGGTCAGGGCGCCGGCGGAGAGGGAGCCGTGCACCGCGCCGGCGGCGCCGGCCTCGGACTGCATCTCGGTGACCTTCACGGTCTGGCCGAACAGGTTTTTGCGGCCGTTAGCGGCCCATTCGTCCATGGATTCCGCCATGGGCGAGGAGGGCGTGATGGGATAGATGGCGGCAACGTCGGAAAACGCGTACGCCACATGGGCGGCAGCCGTATTGCCGTCAATGGTCATCGTTTTTGCCATGCTTTGGTACCTCCTGTGTATTGTCAATCTGCAGAATGGGAAGCATGATGCTTGGGTTCTTCGCCGGGCCAGGTGTCTGCAAAGCATGCAAAAATGGACGTTTTGCCAACGCCTGTCCCGATTGCATTATACTTTCTGTCGACAACGGGTGTCAAGGCAAACGGGCCCATATAGAGGATATTATGCCATGTTTTTAACGAATTCATCGGCTGAAAAGGCTCGGAAAAAAGAGGAGCTGCTGGCGATTGCGGACATCATCCGGCTGGACGGCTGCCGCTGCCCCCACCCGCCGCCCGCCTCGGTGCTCACCGCCGTGCAGGACTGCGCCACGTCCGCCCTGCGGGAGCGGGAAACCGCAACGGAACTCCGCAAGGCCTGCGCGAGGCTGTTCGGCGTCGCCGAGGAGAACGTGTGCCTCTGCTGCTGCCCGGCGGCGGCGCACGCCTGCGAAGGGATCAATTTGCGGGACAGGAGCATGCTTTTGCGGGAGGAAAAGGCGGAGCTTTCCGAAAACACGGCGTTATTGTATGACCTCGGCAGGTGTTTCGGGCTGCTGGGCGTCAACGCCTGGGCGCTGATCGCTCCAATCGAGACCATCGCAAAGCTCAGGGCGGTGTGCGAACGCCTGCGCATCCCCCCGCCGGACAGGGCGGCCGCAGCCGCAATCCTTGCCGCCATGAAGGATCCCGAAAGCGTGGAAAAATGGCGCGGCATGGTGGAAAAAACGCTGCTGAAAGCGCTGTTGTGGCTGAACGGCAACGGCTTTTCGGCGAAAAAGGGCGAAGGGCCGTATCTGGACGTGAAAACCCCCGCTCCCGACCGCGCCGCCTGGGAGCTTTTGCGCTGCGGCATCGCGGTGGAAGCGGGGGAGGACTGCATCCGCATCTGGGCGGGGGCGGAGGAGGAGATGGAGCGCCTTTTCTACTGTCTGTTCAAAATGAAGGAAAGGCTGCTCAGCCGATGCCAAAGCCCCGGGCGGTGATGGCGGCGGTGTTGGCAGTCAGCCCCTCAATGGGCAGGCAGCGCAGGTGGTACACGAAGTCGTGCACGTCCCCCGCCTTGACGATGAGGTCCTTGGTGAAAAACTGCACGCCCAAAAGCTTTCCTTCCCCGTCATAAAAGTTCAGGTAGATCATCGTCAGGTCGTAATCCTCGTCCGGGGAGAGGTTTTTCGCCCTGCCGGAAACGGTGGCAAAGCCGGGGTAGTTCTGCACGATCATCAGATTGGTCACCGCAAGCGGCATCTGCTGGGGCAGGGGGACGGGCGTCAGAACGACTTTTGCCGTGGCGGTGACGGATTCGGGGGCTTTTGGGGAACAGCTGAACCAGCCGGCGGCGGTGGAGGTTTCGCCGGGGGCGATGATGTCGCTCTGTGCGCAGGGCGGGGTAAAGGTTTCCTCCACGGTCTTGCCGTCCACCGTAAACGTCACGGTGACGGAGGAGACCACGGCGGGGTAGTCAGAGCTGTTTTGAAACTCCACCGCGGCATACAGGTTGGGGCTGCCCTGCACGTCCGCAAAGTAATATGCCGCCACCTGCGTGACGGGGCATTCCGCCGCCGCGGGCAGGGAGGCAAGCGCCTGCGCCCCGGGCGATGGCTGCGCTTCGGGCATCTCCTGCGCGGGCGAGGGGGAGGGCCCGTCCGTGGCCGCGGGCGTTGAGGCGGGCTGTGCGGCGGTGCTGTTCGCGCAGGCAGTCAGCGCCGCTGCGAGCAGCAGCGCGAGCAGAGCCAGCGCGATGCGGTATCGATGGGTCATGAGGACCTCCTGCGTTTTGTGTTTGTGACCGTGCATTTCCGGCCGCGTTTGCTCAATTATACTCCAAAGCGGGGCGTCTGGCAAACGCGCGCGACGAAAGCGGAAAAGGTGATAAAAAATTCACAATCCGCAGGAATAATGCTTTTATCTTGCGCGCGCATGTGCTAAAATATAGAAGGCAAGGGTATGGCCCATTTCCGGAGATGCGGAGTTGGAACGGCGCAGTATCCCTTCTGATCAGTTTCATGATGATACATTGAGCATATTTGGAGGATCACGCATGAACAAGAAGACGATCGACGACGTAAACGTGCAGGGCAAGAGGGTTCTCGTCCGTGAAGACTTCAACGTTCCCGTGGACGCCGAGAAGAACATCACCGACGACAAGCGCATCGTCGCCGCGCTGCCCACCATCAGGTTGCTGCTCGATCGCGGCGCGAAGGTGATTCTGTGCTCCCACTTCGGCCGCCCGAAGGGCAAGGTGGACCCGGCCTTCTCTCTGGAACCCGTGGCAAAGCATCTTCAGAAGCTCCTTCCCGATGTGAAGGTCACCTTTGCGGCGGACTGCGTGGGCGAATCCGCGAAGGCCGCCGTGGAAGCGATGAAGGAGGGCGAAATCGTCCTGCTGGAGAACGTGCGCTTCCACAAGGAAGAGACGGACAATGACCCCGAATTCGCAAGAAAGCTCGCTTCCCTGGCAGACATTTTCGTGCTGGACGCCTTTGGCACCAGCCACCGCGCGCACGCCTCCACCGTGGGTGTCGCGGCGTACATCCCCGCCGTTGCCGGCCTTCTGATGCAGAAGGAGCTGGAGGTCATGGGCGACGCGGTGGAAAACCCCGTGCGCCCCTTTGTGGCGATTCTGGGCGGCGCGAAAGTGTCGGACAAGATCGGCGTCATCAAGAACCTCCTCACCAAGTGCGACTCGCTGGTCATCGGCGGCGGCATGGCGAATACCTTCATCAAGGCCGCGGGCCACAGCGTGGGCAAGTCCCTGGTGGACGAGGAGTCGTTGGACCTTGCCAACGAGCTGGTGAAGGAAGCCAAGGAACGCGGCGTGAAGATGCTGCTGCCCGTGGACGTCGTCGTGGCGGATGCCTTTGCGCCGGATGCAAATTATAAGACCGTGGACATCGACGCCATTCCCGACGGCTGGATGGCGCTGGACATCGGCGAAAAGACCGCGGCGTTGTATGCCGAGGAAGTCAAAAAGGCGAAGACCGTCGTCTGGAACGGCCCCATGGGCGTGTTCGAGATGGACGCGTTCGCCGCGGGCACCCGCGCCGTGGCGCAGGCCTGCGCCGAGTGCGACGGCACCACCATCATCGGCGGCGGCGACTCCGCTTCCGCCATCAAGAAGCTGGGCTTTGCCGGCAAGGTGACCCACATCTCCACCGGCGGCGGCGCCTCCCTTGAGTTCCTCGAGGGCAAGGAGCTTCCCGGCGTGGCGGCGATCAACAACAAGTAAAGCGGGCACTGGCGGAACAGCCTTTCCGCCGGCGGTCGAACCAATTTGCAGGAGGAAAGTAACATGCGCAAACCGATTATCGCAGGCAACTGGAAAATGAACATGACCCCCAGCCAGGGCGTGGAGCTCGTGAACGCGCTGAAGCCCCTGGTGGCGGACGCGGCCTGCGACGTTGTCGTCTGCCCGCCCTTCGTGTGCCTTGCCGCCGTGGGCGAAGCCCTCAAGGGGAGCAACATCCGCCTCGGTGCCCAGAACATGCACTTCGCCGAAAAGGGCGCCTTCACCGGCGAAATCTCGGCGGACATGCTCAAGGAGCTCGGCGTGGAATATGTGATCATCGGCCACAGCGAGCGCAGGCAGTACTTCGCCGAGACCGACGAGACCGTCAACAGGAAGGTCACCTTTGCCCTTGAGAAGGGCCTTACCCCCATCATGTGCGTGGGCGAGTCGCTGGAGCAGCGCGAAGCCGGCGTGACGGACGCGTTCGTCTCCGGCCAGGTGGAAGCGGGCCTTATGGGCCTGACCGCCGAGCAGGTGAAGAAGGTCGTCATCGCCTATGAGCCCATCTGGGCCATCGGCACCGGCAAAACCGCCAGCAAGGAGGACGCCAACGCCACCATCGGCGTCATCCGCAAGACCATTGAACGCATTTTCGGCAAGGAAGCCGCCGAAGCCATCCGCATCCAGTACGGCGGCTCCATGAACGCCAAGAACGCGTCCGAACTGATGTCCATGGACGAAATCGACGGCGGCCTCATCGGAGGCGCTTCCCTCAAGCCGGAAGACTTCGCCAAAGTGGTTCATTTCTGAGTTGGAGAACGGGGACCGGTGAGGAAGCCGGTCCCCTTCAAAAGTTTACAGAACAGGTGAGCATATGACAAAACCCATTACAGCCTTAATCATTCTGGACGGTTTCGGTCTCCGCGATTCCGAGGCCGGCAACGCCATCAAGGCGGACGGCGCGAAAAACATCACCGCGCTGGCGCAAAAGTATCCCTATACCACCATCGCAGCGTCCGGCATGGACGTGGGCCTGCCCCGCGGCCAGATGGGCAACTCCGAGGTGGGGCACCTGAACATCGGCGCCGGCCGCATCGTGTATCAGGACTTCACCCGCGTCACCAAGTCCATCGAGGACGGGGACTTTTTCGAAAAGCCCGAGTTCCTCGCGGCCATCGAGAACGTCAAGAAGAACGGCACGAAGCTGCACTTCTTCGGCCTGTGCTCGGACGGCGGCGTGCACAGCCACATCGAGCACCTGTACGCCTTCCTGGAGCTTGCCAAGAAGCAGGGCTTGGAACAGGCCTACGTCCACTGCTTCATGGACGGCAGGGACGTGCCGCCCCACTCCGGCAAGGGCTACATCGAGCAGCTTCAGGCCAAAATGCGGGAGATGAACTTCGGCAAGATCGCCACCGTCATGGGCCGCTATTACGCCATGGACCGCGACAACCGCTTCGAGCGCGTGGAAAAGGCCTACGCAGCCATGACCTACGGCGAGGGCGTCTTTGAGAGCGACCCCGTCGTGGCGATGCAGCACTCCTATGACAACGGCGTGACGGACGAGTTCGTCGTCCCCTGCGTCATCACCGAAAACGGCAGGCCGGTGGCCACCGTCGGCCCGAATGACAGCGTCATCTTCTTCAACTTCCGACCCGACCGCGCCAGGGAAATCACCCGCGCCTACATCGACCCAGATTTCACCGGCTTTGAACGCAGGTACGGCTGCTTCCCGCTGCACTACGTGTGCCTGACGATGTATGACGTGCGGTTTTTGGAGTTCCCCGGCGTCTCCGTGGCGTACCAGCCCCAGAGCCTGGACAATACCCTCGGTCAGTACCTCGCCGCCCACGGCAAGACCCAGCTGCGCATCGCCGAAACCGAAAAGTACGCCCACGTCACCTTCTTCTTCAACGGCGGCGTGGAAGTGCCCAACCCCGGCGAGGACCGCTGTCTCATCCCCTCCCCGAAGGTGGCGACCTATGACCTCAAGCCCGAGATGAGCGCCTACGAGGTGGCGGAGGAGGCGGTGCGCCGCATCGAGTCCGGCAAGTACGACGTGATGATCCTCAACTTCGCCAATCCGGACATGGTGGGCCACACCGGCGTGATGGAGGCCGCCACCGCGGCGATTCACGCGGTGGACGAATGCACCGCCAAGGTGGTGGAGGCCGTCCGCAAGACGGGCGGCGCCTGCATCATCACCGCCGACCACGGCAACTCCGAGCAGATGATCGCCGAGGACGGCTCCCCCTTCACCGCGCACACCAACAACCCCGTGCCGGTGATCTACGTGAACGACAGGGAGCCCAACGTCAAGCTCCGCGAAGGCGGCAGGCTGGCGGACCTCGCCCCCACGCTGCTGGACATCATGGGCCTCGAAAAACCCGCGGAAATGACGGGCGAGTCCCTCATCATCCGCTAAAGCAGGCGCAATACCGGAACCGGCCTTTCTGGCCGGTTCTTTTTGCGTGCCGCAGGGGCGAAACAGCCATCCTGACCGCCAACAAGAGGATGGCAAACCCGCACTTGACTTTGCGGGAAAACAGGCGTATACCGGAATATGTTCTGAAGTTTTCTACGATTGGAAAGGAAGGAGGCGCAATCATGCAGCTTCTGGTCTATATCACAAACCAGTCCACCAAGATGCCCGAGGTTCTGAGCGCTCTGGTCAAGGTAGGCGTCAGCGGCGCCACGGTGGTGAACTGCGAGGGCATGGCAAGGCTTCTGGGCAGCAATGGCGACGACGAGACCATGTCCATGTTCGGCACCATCCGCAGCCTGTTCAACAGCGAGTACGAGCAGGGGCAGCTCCTGCTTGCCGTCATGCCGGACGAGATGATCCTCCCCGCCAAGGATGCCATCCGGGACATCTGCGGCGATTACGACCAGCCCAACACCGGCATCATGTTCACCGTACCCGTCATGCATTTTGAAGGAGTGCACCCGAGGAAAAAATGAGTACATTGCTGGCACTTGCGGCCGCCATGCTGATGGGGCTGCTGTTCACGCGGGGCGCGAAAAAGGTGCATCTGCCCAACGTCACCGCATTTTTGCTGGCGGGCCTGGCAATCGGCCCGTATTGTCTTGGCATCCTGAACGAGACCAACCTTCCGGAGCTGGATGTCATCACCAACGTTGCCCTGGGGTTTATCGCCTTCTCCATCGGCAACGAGTTCAAGCTGGAAAACATCAAAAAACTGGGCAAGAAAGCCCTCATCATCACCTTCTTCCAGGCGCTGACCGCCACGCTGGTGGTGGTGGTGGCGCTGCTGGTCTTCGGGTTTGACGCGCCCCTCGCCCTGACGCTGGGCGCCATCGCCACGGCCACGGCGCCCGCCGCCACGCTGATGGTGGTGCGGCAGTACCGCGCGAAAGGCACCATGACCAGCACGCTGCTCTCCGTGGTGGCGCTGGACGACGCCATCGGCCTGGGCGTGTTCGCCATTTTGCTGGCCATTTCCCAGTCCCTGGCCACTGGCGCCGCGCCCACCGTCATGAACATGCTGGTGGAGCCCGTCATCGAGATCGTGCTGTCCCTGGTTATTGGCTTTGCCATCGGCAGCGCTATGTCGCTGGCGTTCCGGTTCTTCCACTCCCGGGGCAACCGGCTTTCCATCGCCATCGCCTGCGTGCTGCTGGGCACGGCGCTGGCGGGATTGTGGAACCTCAGCTCGCTGCTTTTGTGCATGTCCATCGGCGCGGCGATGGTGAACCTGCGCAGCGACGCGGACGCCATGATTGAGCTGGCCGACCGCTGGACGCCGCCGCTGTTCATGCTGTTCTTCGTCATCTCCGGCGCGGAGCTGGACATCGCCGTCCTCACCACAGTTGGGCTGGTGGGGGTGGTTTACCTCATCGCCCGTTCCTTCGGCAAGTGCCTCGGCTCCTTCGTTGGCGCGAAGCTGGTCAAGGCGGAGGACAAAATCCAGAAATACCTCGGCATCACCCTGCTGCCCCAGGCGGGCGTGGCCATCGGCATGTCCCAGATCGTCATTGGCGCTCTGCCCATGTACGGCGAGCAGATCCGCGCCGTGGTGCTGTGCGCCACGCTGGTGTATGAGCTCATCGGCCCGGTGCTCACCCGCATCGCCCTGATGAAGGCGGGCGAAATCCCCGAGGACGCCCTGCCGAAGAAAAAGCGCGTCCCCGCCCAGGCAAAGTGAAGCCTGTTTCAGGCAAAGAAAACCGCCGCTTGTTCTAAAGCGGCGGTTTTTGACTTGGAGATGGTTTCAACAGGCGCAAAAGGGCCCGTCCAAGACTGCCGAGGGTGTTTTTTGGCCCTTTTTGGCGCAGCAGCGCCCGCAGGCAGGGGAGTTGCCCGCCTTTTTGGGGGAGAGTGAGGGGGAGGGAAAACCTGCTCCGATTTCGTTTGAAAAAAACCGCCGCCGGTTGACAGGCGGCGGTTTTGGCGCGTTGTGTTGGCTGCAAAAGGGGTTTTGCCGGACTTGTCCCTTCAGGATGCCCGAAGGCGCTTTTAAAGGGCTTTTATTGCGCATCGACTCCCATAAGGCGTGTGGTTCCTATATGTGAATGGCGGCTGTTCCGGGGTCTGTTTGAAAAAGAAAACCGCCGCAGACAAAAGCGGCGGTTTTATAGATTTGGTGTCTGGAAAAGACGGCTTTGCCGCGAAAGCGACTTGTTCATAACGGAGACGCATTGATGGCTCGGCGCAAGGATACCCATATGGCAGCAGAGTTGTCCGCCTTTGGAGTGAATGTCAGCAAATCCGGGGTCTGTTTTGAAAATAGAAAACCGCCGCAGCAAAAGCGGCGGTCGGTTTTTGTGTTGGGGTCAAAGGCAGTTTTTTGAAAAACCGGCCCTTCAGCCCGACGGAAGGCGCCTTGGAATCCCATGCGGCAAAGCGGCGCCAATAAAGCGGCGGGCGGATGCTTTTCCGCCCTTTGGGGGCTTATGACTATGACGGCTTACTCCGGTTCGGCGGGTTTTTCGGAAAGCTCTTTGAGCGTGAAGCCCAGCTCGTAGACGGAAACGTCCTCGGCGGGCAGCGCCTTTTTGAGGGAGAGCAGCGATGGCGACGGGCTGGTGCACACCAGCACGCCGTACACCCGCTCAAACCGCCTGCAAAGCGCTTTTTTGACCACGCTCATCTGGCGAAGAAGGCGCAAAAGGCCCCGCTCGTCCTCGCCCTTCTGGGCGATGGCGACCACCATGAAGTCCCTTTCGGACTTGAGCAAAAGGTCAATGCGCCCGGCGCCCGGCAGGTGGTATTCCCTGCCGTAGCCGTTGTCGTCCTCGTACACCGAGCAAGGCCTTCCGAACAGTTCCCCTGCCTGTTCCACCCGGCGCTCCAGCTCGTCGGCGATGACGTGCTTGTCAAAGGCGGGGTCCGCCTTCTTGCCGCCGGTCTCCACGGGGGAGGCCAGGCTCTGGGGCGCGATCTGCCCCGAGGCCAGGGCGGAAAGGCGGGGGATCTCCAGCTCGTAGCGGGCGTTCAGCCTGCCGTCCGCCACGTGCTTTTTGATGAAGCGGATGGCCTCGTCGTACCTTCCAAGCTGCTCCAGCGCCGCCACGGTGTTGCGGTAGGGCAGCATGCCGTCAAGGTTCAGCCGGATGGCCCGGGTGAACAGCGAAAGCGCCTCCTCCGGCTTGCCCATGCGAAGGTACACGCACCCCAGGTTGTTGACGGCGCAGGGGTACTTGTCGTCCAGCAGCAGGCAGGAGTTGTAGAGGTTCAAAGCGAGCTCGTACTTGCCCGCCTTGTCCGCCGCCCAGGCGTAGTCAAAATAAAAGGCGGGGTCCTGGGAATACATGCTGCTCTCCGCCGCCTTTTCAAAGTAGGGAAGGGCGGAGCGCCAGAGCCGCAAATCGTAGTAAATGGTGGCGATGAGGTAGTGGGCGAGGTAGCACTTCGGGTCCGCCGCCAGGGCGAGCATCAGAAGGTCCAGCTCCTGCTCGAGGTTCTCGTCCGCGGACTCGGAAATCTCCAGCGCCTCGAACACCCAGCCCATGGAGCACAGCGGCCAGTACTTGAAGAACAGCTCCGCCACCCGGCCGTACATGCCGGTGAACGGCGGCGTGAACACCCACACGAAGCAGTCGATCCACCAGTCGCAGTTGGCAAGCTCGCCGTAAAGGCGTTTTTCGCTCTCGAGGTACAGGTCAAACTGGGTGAAGAACTCCTGCTCGTCCCCCTCCCACCAGGCGAGGAAAGCCTTAAAGTAATGGTAGGCGTGCTCGCGGGGCAGGGAGTCGGTCAACGCTTTGAGCTGCTGCAAAAGCTGTTCGATGCGCGCGGGGTCCGCGTCCGGGGCGTTGCGCTCCTCCGAAAGGAAGACGCAAAGGTCATAGCCCTCCTCCTCCCGGGCGGCCACGTCGTCCCTGAGGCCCCCCCGGGAATTGTACGCGGAACCCCGCTGCTTCTTTTTCTTCCAGTCGTCAAAAGAGACAATGGACATTCTTCGGGTTTTTAACTCCTTCAATGGATTGCCGGCCGGCAGTGGCGCTGCCGGCCTTCAAGCGGTCAATTTCGCTCAGCGCTTTTCGGGCAGGATCTCGATCCAGTAATCGTCCGGATCGTGGATGAAATAAAGGCCCATCTTGGTGTTTTCGTAGCAGATGCAGCCCATCTCCTCGTGCTTCTTGTGGGCGGCTTCGTAATCGTCCACCACGAAGGCGAGGTGGGACTCATTGTCGCCCAGATCGTAAGGCTCGGTTTTATCCCGCAGCCAGGTCAGCTCCAGCTGGTGGCCGGAAACGCCGTCGCCCAGATACACGAGACGGAAAGACCCGTCCGACGCGGTCTTCTCCCGCACCACCTGCATGCCCAGCGCTTCTTTATAAAAAGCGATGGATTTTTCAAGGTCCAGCACGTTGATGTTGTTGTGTACCATTCGGAACTGCATGATTGCTCCTCCTTGCTTTCAAAGTTCAAAGGTTTCCCCCGGATGGTGAAGGGGGATGAATCTCGCCCCGCGGGCGGCAGCTTCCTTTTCAAAGGCGTTGGCGGACGCGAAATCCCCCCAGAAGTGCATGGGGATGAACACGTGGCAGCGGATGGCGTCGAGGAACTCCTTTGCGCCCCTGCCGATGTCCGTCTTCATGCGGGGGTCCACCGGGAAGAACACCGCGTCCAGTTCGGGGTGCGCCTTGGCGAGGACGGCGAGCTCCTTGTGGAACCATTCCGCCGCCTCGTCGATTTCCTCCTGCGTGGACTCCTCCTGCCAGTGCCAGTTGTTCAAATCGCCGGCGTGGAAGATGCGCTTTCCATCCAGCTCGATGTAAAAGGAAATCCCCTCGTCGGTGGAGCCGTAGGCCTCGACGCGCAGAACGCCGTCGTCAAAGCGGCCGCCCTTGTCCAGCACCGTGAAAGGCGCATCGGTTTTTCCCGCGGCTTCGGCGGAATGCCTCGCCAAGATGAGCTTCGCGCCGTACTTCTTCGGGAAATCCAGAATCTCCTTCGAGAAGTGGTCGTGATGCCCGTGACTGGAAAGCACATACAGAGGCTTTTTCGAAAACAGCTCCTCCGGAAGCTTCGGGCAGTCCCTGTGGGCGAAATAGTCGATGAGCAGATTGGCGCTTTCGCCGAAGATGGCAAAGCCGCTGTGATAAAGATATGCCGCTTTCATGGCTCACCTCGCGTTCGTGTCGTACTGCGCCCGGGGGCCGCCGATGTACTTCGGACGCGTGCGCGCCATCACCACGTTCGCCTGCCCGATTTTCCCGCCGGCAAAGCGCACCGGCACCGCCACGGGGCGCAGGTGCATGCCGATGAGGGTGTCCCCGATGTCGATCCCCGCGTGGGCGGCGATGCGCTCCACCATGCAGTACTCGTCAAAGGCCTGCGTGGCGGCAGTGGCCATCGCGCCGCCGGCGTGCAGGGAGGGGCGGACGTTCACTTCCTCAAGGCCGTACTTTTCGGCGCAGGCCCGCTCCACCACCAGGGCGCGGTTCAGATGCTCGCAGCACTGCACAGCGAGGTACAGCCCGTTCTCCCTGATGACGGGCAGGATGCCGTCCAAAATGGCCTTGGCGATCTCCTCCGAGGAGTCCGAGCCGATTTTGCTGCCCCGCACCTCGCTGGTGCTGCACCCCAGCACCACGATCTGCCCGGGCTTCAGGTTCGCGACGTCCAGCAGGACGCAAATCGCCTCGCGCGCCTGGGACGTGAGCTTTTCAGTATCAGACATGGTCAAACCACCTCCTTGAACGCGTGGACGGTTCGCGCCGCCCGACTGGCGCGGCGCAGGAACTCCCCAGAAGCGGGATTTCCCGGGCCCGCCGGCTTTGGCGGGCCTTCGGACCGGCCAATCTGCAGTAAAATAAAAGGATAAAACGATTATAGTGCGCCCGGGGGTTTTTGTAAAGCGCACCCAAAGGCGGCAGGGCGGAAGGAAAGAACGGCCAACGGGCGCCCTTTTTCCCCCGTGCAGGATGCGGACGGGAAAGATGCATGCCGGAACAGAAAAAATGGCGTATTTTGGCAGAGGAAGGCACATTTTGATGTACAAAATATGGATATTCTGATATAATTCCATGAAACTTATTAGAAAGGATTTCGCCACGATGAATGAAGAAAGCAAGGCCTCCATCAACGCGTCCATCAAGAAGCTGGGCAGCGCGCTTCGTGCGCTGCGCAAGCAGTCCGGCTACACCATTGACGAACTTGCGAAGCTGGTCAACATATCCGCCAAGACGCTGGCGCGCATCGAAAAGGCAGAATCCGGCATCTCTGTGCACAAGCTGTTCGCCCTGACGGAGGTGCTGGGCGTCGCGCCGGACGAGCTCATCCGCCGGGCGACTGCGGGCGGCGCCTCGGGCGAGGCCGAATGGCCGGAGGAAGCCGTCAAGGAGCTGGAGTTCGCCCGGGAGTTCATCAAGGCGAAGTACAACCTCAAATAAACCCGCTGCGTACCGCCGTTCCCGCCCCATGGGCGGGCTTTTCCCGTTTTGGGGGAAGGCATACGCCCATGCATCGGTGCATACCCATAACCAGGGAAAGGGGGAGCGTGGCACATGGCCGTTTCCAATATCAAAAAGCTGGGCGAAGGGGCAAAACGCGCGGCAAACGCCGCCTATCGCAGAATCGGCCCCCTGCCGCTGACGGTTCTGGCGCTGGCGGTGGTGCTGCTCGCGGGCGCGTTTTTCATGCGGGACGTGGTGGCGAAGCAGGTGTTCGCCGAACGGCAGACCGTGCCCTACCGCACGGGCGACGGCGCGACGGGCAGAATCGCCATCACCTGCAACGTGGCCTGGGGCGAGGAGCATCTGCCCCAAATGCTGGAAATCCTGAAGGAGAAGGACGTGCTCATCACCTTCGTCATTCTGGGCGAATGGGCGGAAACGCACCGGGAGGAGCTGAAGGCCATCGCCCTGGCGGGGCACGAGCTGGGCAACCACGGGTATTACCACGTGAACCACAGCGGGCTTCCGGCGGAGCGGGTGAAGCAGGAAATCGCGCGCACCGCGGATTTGATCAAGGAAGTGACGGGCATCACGCCGAACGTCTTCTCCCCGCCCGCGGGGGACTGCGACGCCGAGAGCGTGCAGGCCGCGGTGGAGGCGGGGCAGAAGGTCATCCTCTGGAGCATCGACACCATCGACTGGCGACGGGACGGCAAGATGAACATCCTGAAACGGGTGTTCCGCGATCCCAAGGCGGGGGACATCATCCTCATGCACCCCACGAAGGACACCGTGGAGGCCCTGCCGGAGATCATCGACGGATTGCGGGAGCGAGGCCTGGCCCCCTGCCCGGTCGGTCAGATTCTTCCATAACAGCAAAACTTTTGAAACGCCGCGGCTGGTCCCAAAAGGAAGAATACGCCCGCCGCACAACCGCAATCGGACACAATGTGCCAATAAACCGTGCAGGAGCTGCTGTTGCGGCGGGCTAGATGAACATTTCACGCAAAAAAGCGCATCATCCGCGCAAAAAAACGGTTGATTTTTGGACGGTTTAAGGGTAAACTGTACTTGTTGCTCTGAATGGGGTCTGTGGTTGCAAGTCGATGCCAGTCGCAGGCGAAACGACCCACGTAAGCCGGGAAACAGAAACAACCTCCCGGTGATCATGGTGCGGCTTAGATGTAAGTCCGACCAGGTGATATCCCGTCTCCCGTGAACTTCAGTCTATTTGCACTTCTTGCGTAGATCAATGGTCACCAAAACGGAATATTCCTTGAGACAAGCAGTAGTGAAGGGTGGTCCCCCGGTAGCGAACCTTGCAGTCGGCGAGTGTGGGGTCAAAGACCAGGTCAGCTGATTCATGGCAACAAACCATCTTTATCTTTTTTCCAGGGGGATTATCCAAAATGTTCGAAGACAAAGTTCTCGTATGCCGTGACTGTGGCGTGGAATTCGTTTTCACCGCCGGAGAACAGCAGTTCTATGCAGAGAAGGGCTTCCAGAACGAGCCCCAGCGCTGCAAGGCCTGCCGTGACGCAAAGAAGGCCTCCCGCGGCGAGCGCACCGAACGCGGTGAGCGCGAGATGTACGATGCCGTGTGCGCAGCATGCGGCGCACCTACCCGTATTCCTTTCAAGCCGAGGAACGACAGGCCGGTCTACTGCAGCGCCTGCTTCCAGGCCCGCAGGTAACCACCCCTCGGAAAGAAATTCGGAAGCCAGCCCGTCCCGGATGACGCCATTCGGGACGGTTTTTGTTTGCAGTTGAAAACTGCGCTCCAGTCGTGCTACAATCCTAAAAGTTATAGCAATTGACAGGAGGCCTTCCATGATCAGCATCGTCATCGTGTCCCACAGCGAAAAGGTCGCCGCCGGCGCCGTGGAGATCGCCAATGAAATGAACACCGCCGGCATCCCCATCGTGGCCGCGGGCGGCACGGGGGACGGCCGCATCGGCACCAACACCGAGCTCATCGTCAACGCCATCAACGGCGTGTACAGCGGGGACCACATCCTCGTGTTCGCGGACTTGGGCAGCTCCATCCTCAGCACCGAGATGGCGCTGGACCTTCTGGACCCCGAAGTGGCCGAGAAGGTGCACATCGTGGACGCGCCCGTGATCGAGGGCGCCGTGGTCGCCACCATCCAGGCGGCGATTTCCGACGATGTGAACGAAATCATCGAGGTGGCCGAGGGCTCCAAGCTCATCCCCAAGGTCCACAAGGACTGACTTTCCCAAAGCCATGAAGTTCCACACCAATACCGAAGGCAGGGAAGGGGAGGTAAAAGCCCTCTGGCGCGCGTGCTTCCCGGAGGACAGCGAGGCGTACCTCCGCTTCCTGATGGCAAAAAAGTACGACCCCGCCCTCTGCCGCGCCTTCGAGGAGGACGGCAAGCTGGTGGCGCTTTTGCACCTGCTCCCTTTGAAGCTGCGCGTCGCAGACAGGGAGGTTGACCTTCCCTTCGTGTACGGCGCGGGAACGCTCCCCGCGCACCGCAAGCGGGGGTATATGAGAGAGCTGTTGCGGGAGACCTTCCGCTTCGAGCGGGAAAACGGCAGGATCGCCATCGCCCTGTACCCCTTCCAGTACGGGTTTTACCGAAAGGCGGGCTTCGGCCTTGTGGACGAGTGCGCCGCGATGGAGATGAAGGCGGAGGACATCCTCTCGCAGTCCCGCTTCTGGGAGGAGCAGCCCCATGAGACCGCGGCGCTTTCCGCTGCGGACATGCTCGCTGTGTGGGCGCGGGCGGGCGCGCGCTTTGCGGTGTTCCCCGTCCGCACCGCCGACCGCTGCGAGGCGCGCCTTGCCGAATGGGAAAGCGACGGGGGAAGCTCCCTGTGCTGCAGACGGGAAGGGAAGGCCGTGGGCTACGCCCTCTTTTCGCCCCTTTCGAACCGGCTGGAGGTGGAGGAGATCTGCTATGCCGACGGCGCCGCGCTGCAGTCGCTGCTCCTTGCATTGGCCGGCGCGGCGAAAAGCGCAGACTGCGAAAGCGTGCGCTGCGAGCTCCCCAGAGACGAGTTCCCCCACCACCTGTTCGCGGACAGCCGGAAGGGGGTCTATCTCGAGCCCCACGCCATGTTCCGCGCGCTGGACGTGGAAAGGTTGCTTGACGGCCTTCCCACCCCCGCGGCGGGCGGCTTCTGTCTGCAGGTGGAGGACGAGCTCTGCCCCTGGAACAGCGGGGCGTACACCGTTATTTGCGATAACGGCGAAATGCGCGTAAAGCGGGGTGGAACCCCCGACGCGTGGTGCGGCGTCGCCGCGCTTTCTTCGCTGGTGTGCGGCTCGGTGGACGGCGAAACGGCAAAGACGCTGGGCCTTCTGAAAACGGATAACCCCGCCGCGGCAAAAGCGTTCCCGCGGCGCAAGGGCTTTTTCTTTGAGCACTACTGAGGGGCTTTGGGACGGGATTTTCCGGTTTTTGGCTTCGGAAGGCGGGCGTTTGCCGGCAATTCGCTTGACGATGCCCGTCCCGTACGGGTATAATCAGTGGGCAAGGCCGTTGCCCTGCCCCAGATTCGAATCAACGGAGGTTTCCCATGCCTGCATCCGTCACCAGTTTTTTCACTGACGGCACGTTCCTCTTCATCATCCTGCTTGTGGCGATGTTCCTCATCATGATCATCCCCCAGCGCAAGCGGGAAAAGAAAATCAAAGCCATGCTGGACGGCATCAAGGAAGGCGACCGCATCCGCACCATCGGCGGTTTTTACGGCCGCGTCGTCACCGTGAAGGACGATATCCTCACCTTCGAGTGCGGCCCGGACAAGGTCAGGCTCACCATCGCCAAGAACGCCGTCGCCACGGTGGACAGTGCCGACGTGGAAAACGATGGCGGCGTGAAGAGCTGATCGCCTGTTAAAAAGACGGTTCCCCGGCTGCGGGAGCCGCCTTTTTTTGCGCGCTTCCGCTGGCTTGCCCTCCGCATATCCCGCGCACTGCCTTCATATATATACACAGAAAAACGCTTGCGGAGGTGCGGCATGGCAAAGGGCAGAAGGCCGGCGGGCAGGCAGAGGCGGCAGGGCGGGGCGCCGGGCTGGATCATCGCGAAGAGCGTGCTGGTCTCGGCGATTCTGACCATGCTTTTGATGCTGCTGCTGGCGCTGGTTTTGAAAAACGGCATCATCGGCGAGGACGCGGTCCCCGTCGCCAATCAGGTGCTGAAGGTGCTGGGCATCGCGGTGGCGTCCTATCTTTCGGTGAAAAACGGCGCGGTGCACCCGTGGTTTCGGGGGATGGTCGCGGGGCTGATTTACATGGTCACCGGCATACTGGTGTTCTCGCTGTTCGTAGGGTTTGCCGGCTTTTCGCCGTCCATGCTGCTGGACGCGGGCATGGGCCTTGTGGTCGGCGCGCTGGTCGGCGTCATGTTCGGCAAAAAAACGGCGGAGCAGTGATTGCGCATTGGCGCCAATTCATGTATAATGTCCTAGACCAACCGGCTTTGCCGATGTTCTGAGAGGTTTACGATGAAGCATATCAAGACCATCCATCCCGCTTGCCTGAAGGCCGTGGGGAAGGGCTGCGGCGAATGCCAGGCTTCCTGCCAGTCTGCCTGCAAAACTTCCTGCACTGTCGCCAACCAGAAGTGCCTGAAAAAGTAAGCTGGCAGGCCAACGAATGCAGCAATGGCAACGGGGCTTAACTGTTGCGATTGCTGCTTTTTCGTGTGCAACGAATAAAAAGGAGCATTTCCATTGATACACGCATTCACCCATGACGATCTTCACATCCTGCTGGACGTGGAAAGCGGCGCGGTGCACCTTGTGGACGAGCTGGCCTATGACGCCGCAATCGCCCTGCAGGAGCAAGGCCGGGAGAAGGCCTATGCCAGCCTTGTGGAACGATACCCCGAGCAGGATGTAAAAGAGGTGCTCGGCGAACTTTCCGAGCTCGCCGCCTCCGGCGACCTGTTCCACGAGGAGCAGCCCGCCGTCCGCGTCAACGACCGCGGCGAGCTGAAGGCAATGTGCCTTAACGTCGCCCACGACTGCAACCTCCGCTGCCGGTACTGCTTTGCGGCGACGGGCGAGTACCATCTGGGCCGCGCGCTGATGCCGCTTTCGGTGGGCAGGGCCGCGCTGGACTTTCTTGTCGCCCGCTCGGGAAGGCGCCAGAACCTCGAGGTGGACTTTTTCGGCGGCGAGCCGCTGATGAACTTCGAGGTGGTCAAGGCCATCGTGGCGTACGGCAGGGAGCTGGAGAAAAAGCACGGCAAGACTTTCCGCTTCACCCTGACCACCAACGGCGTGGGCATCACGCCGGAGGTCATCGAGTTCGCCAACAAGGAGCTTCACAACGTCGTCATCAGCCTGGACGGCCGGAAGGAAGTGCACGACGCCCTGCGCGTCACCCGGACCGGCTCCGGCTCGTTTGACCTGGTGCTGCCCAAAGCGAAGGCGCTGGGGCTCAGCAGGCAGAACCTCGGCAAGGATTATTACATCCGCGGCACCTTTACCCGAAGCAATTTGGATTTTTCCAAAGACGTGGAGTTTTTGGCGGACCAGGGCTTTGAGCAGATCTCCATCGAGCCGGTGGTGCTGCCCGATTCCGACCCTGCCGCCATCCGGAATGAGGACCTTCCCAAAGTGTTTGAGGAGTACGACCGCCTCGCCCGCATCGTCTACGAGCGCAGGAAGGAAGGCAGGTGGTTCAACTTCTTCCACTTCATGGTGGACCTGGAGAACGGGCCCTGCCTTGCCAAGCGCATGACGGGCTGCGGCGCGGGCAGCGAGTACGTCGCCGTCACCCCCCAGGGGGACATTTACCCCTGCCACCAGTTCGTGGGCAACCTGCCGTACAGGATGGGCAACGTCCTCACCGGCGACTTTGACGCCTCCATCCAAAAGAAGTTTTCGGACAATACCATCGCGAAAAAGCCCGACTGCCGCAATTGCTGGGCGAAGTACTTCTGCTGTGGCGGCTGCGCGGCCAACGCCCAGAACTTCAGCGGCGACATTGCAAAGCCCTACGCCATCGCCTGCGCGATGCAGAAAAAGCGCCTCGAGTGCGCCATCGGGCTTTACATCAAGGAGCGCTATGCGTAAACTCCTGTGACAGCGCCGCAACAGGCAAAATAAGCCCCCATCCGGCGCTCGTTGACATGCCATGACGCACTGTCATATAATTTGATGGTGTTGAAACAGTCCATATCATCAATTTGGAGGAAGGATCTTTGAACAAGCGCACAAAGAGCATCGTATGGCTCGCCGTCATACTCGCGGCGCTGTGCGGCTTCGGCTTTCTTGCCCTGAACGGCCTTACCGTCGGCAGGGTGACGATCAAGCCCCTGCCGTCCGCCATCAAGCAGGGTTTGGACCTGACGGGCGGCGTTTCCGCAGTGTTTGAGGCTGTGGACAAGGACGACCCCAACCTGCAGGAAAACCTGAACGCCGTCATGGCGGTGTTCCGCACCCGCCTGGACGCCGAGGGCTACACCGAGGCCACTGTGACCCAGCAGGGCACCAGCCGCGTCCGCATCGAGATCCCCATCAACGAAAGCCAGAAGGTGGACGATCCGTCCGAAATCACGTCCTACCTCGTTGCCACCGCCAAGGTGACGTTTTTGGACAATGACGGCAACCCCCTCTTCGAAGGGAAGGACATGGTGGACGTGGGCGTCGCCGTCAACGAGGCGAACGAGTACGTCGTCGCCTTCGAGCTGAACGACACCGCCGCGAAGACCTTCGCGGACGTCACCAGCGAGTATGTCGGAACGTCAAAGACCATCTCCATCAAGCTGGACGACGAGGTCATCTCCACCGCGCAGGTCAGCTCCGCCATCACCAACGGCAAGGGCCAGATCACCGGCGGGTTTGACTACGAGTCAGCCAGCCGCCTGGCCAACCAGATCCGCTCCGGCGTCATCCCCATCGACATGACCGAGATCGAGGTTCGCTCGATTTCCGCCACGCTGGGCGAGGGGGCGCTGGCAAACAGCATCACCGCCGGCATCATCGGCGTGGCGCTGGTGATGATCTTCATGGCGGTGATGTATAAGCTGTCCGGCGTGGTGGCGGACATCGCGCTTGCCATCTACATCCTGCTGGTGTTCTTCGCGCTCGCCACCGTCCCCGGCGTGCAGCTGACGCTGCCCGGCATCGCCGGCATCGTGCTCGCCATCGGCATGGCGGTGGACGCCAACGTCATCATCTTTGAGCGCATCCGCGAGGAGGTCGCCGCAGGCCGCTCGATGAAGACCGCCTGCAAGAACGGCTTCCACAGGGCGTTCTCCGCCATTCTGGACTCCAACGTCACCACCATCATCGCGGCCGTCGTGCTGCTTTACTTCGGCTCCGGCACGATCCAGAGCTTCGCGGTGACGCTGCTCATCGGCATCATCGCCAGCTTCATCACCGCCGTGTACATCTCCCGCGGGCTTTTGAACCTGTTCATCAACATCGCGGACAAGCCCGCGCTCTATTGCCGGAAGGGAGGCAAAGCAGCATGAAATTCTCCCGCAACTTCAAGTACGCGGCCCTCGTTTCCGCGGTCATCATCCTCTGCGGCGTCATCGCCGCCGCCGTCTGGGGCGTGAACATCGGCGTGGACTTCTCGGGCGGCACGCTGCTGACGCTGGACATGGGCGGCCCGTTCGACGTGGCGGACGTCACCGCCGCGCTGGAAAAGGCCGGCGTGACCGACGCCCCCGTCATGAAGTCCGGCGCTTCGGGCTCTGCCCAGACCCAGGCCGTGGTGCGCATGAAGGCCTTTGCGGACGAGGAGGCCGAAAACGAGGCGCGGCAGAAGATCGTCGAAGCGCTTTCTGAAAAGTACCCCGACGTGGAAATCGCCACCGTGGACCGCGTGGGCGCCGTCGCCAGCGCGGACCTGGTCAAGTCAGCCATTTTGTGCGTCGTCATCGCCTGCGGGCTCATCCTGGTTTACATCTGGATCCGCTTTGAGCTGTGGAGCGGCATCGCCGCGGTGGTTATGCTGCTGCACGACGTGGCCATCATGCTGGCGCTGACCATCATCCTCAGGGTGCAGATCAACAGCCCGTTCATCGCCGCAGTGCTCACCATCGTGGGCTATTCCATCAACAACACCATCGTCATCTTCGACCGCGTGCGCGAGAACGGCAAGTTCAAGAGCAAGAAGCACTACGTCCTCACCGAGGAGCTGGTGGACACGTCCGTCCGCGAGTCCCTCTCCCGCTCGGTCAACACCACCATCACCACTCTTATCACCATCGTTGCCCTGTATGTGCTGGGCGTGGACTCCATCAAGGAATTCGCCCTGCCCATCATCATCGGCCTGATCGCGGGCACCTACTCCTCCATCCTCATGACTGCGCCCTTCTGGGGATTCCTGGCCGGAAAGCGCAGGGCAGGAGCGCGGTAACCCCCCGCTGGAAAACAGCGGATCGGGCCCAAAAAGAAAGCTTTCGGACGGGCCTTTCCGGGCGAATTGGGAAGGCCCGTCGGTTTTGAAAGGTGCGCCATGATCGAATTTCGTCAGAACACCCCCATCGGCCGCGTCGAAAACGCCGCGGCTCTTTCCCGTGCGCTGGGCGTGCCGGTGGAACTGGCGGAGCTTCTGTGCCGGCGGGGGTATGACGACCCCGATGCCGCCAGGGAGTTTCTCAATCCCTCCCTGGACCAGCTGCACGACCCGTTCCTGTTCGCCGACATGCAAAAGGCCGTGGACGCGGTGTTCGCCGCCATGGCGGAGGACCGCCTGATCTGCGTATTCGGCGATTACGACGTGGACGGCATCATGGCCGTCACCATCCTTGAGCGGTACCTCAAGTCCGTCGGCGCCCGCGTGACGCATTACATCCCTCAGCGCCACACCGAGGGCTACGGCCTGAACAGGGCCGCCATCGACCTGCTGTATGAGCGCGGCGTGTCCCTGCTTATCACCGTGGACTGCGGCATCACCGCCATCGACGAGATCAACTACGCAAACGAACTGGGCATGGACGTGGTGGTCACCGACCATCACCAGTGCCTGCAAACCCTTCCCGGCTGCCTTGCTGTCATAGACCCCGCCAACCCTCAAGACGCATATCCTTATAAGAGCCTTTGCGGCGCGGGGGTGGCCTTCAAGTTCGTGCAGGCGCTGGGCGGGCTTTCGGAAGCGGAAAAGTACATCGACTGCGCCTGCCTCGCCACGCTGGCGGACATTGTGCCCCTCACCGGCGAGAACCGCGCCATCGTCGCCGAAGGGCTGAAGGCCATCAACGAAAGAAGGTGCCTTGCGGGCATTCAGGCGATGGTGGAAGTGTCCGGCTACGCCGGACGGTGCGTGGAGGCCGGGGCGGTGAGCTTCGCCATCGCGCCGCGCATCAACGCCGCCGGCAGAACGGGCACCGCCGAGACCGCGCTCTCGCTCTTCCTGACGGACGACGAGCAGGAGGCGGTGCGCCTCGCCGCGGAGCTGGACGCCGAAAACCGCCGCCGGCAGGCCATCGAAGGGGAGATCTTCAAGGACGCCATGGCACGCATCGCCAAAGGCGAAGCGGACATTGTGCGGGACCCCGCCATCATCCTGGTGGGCGAGGGCTGGAACCACGGCGTCATCGGCATTGTGGCGAGCCGGCTGGTGGAGCGCTATGCCCGACCCGTGCTGCTCTTCACCTGCGAGGACGGCCTTTGCGTGGGCTCCGGCAGGTCGGTCAGGGGCGTGCACCTCTTTCAGTGCCTCAGCGCCATGAGCGGCCTGTTCGTGCGCTTCGGCGGCCACGAGATGGCGGCCGGGCTGACCATCGAGCAGTCGAGGATGCCGGAGTTCAAAAAGAGGTTCATGGAATACCTGAAAGAGCACGCCCCGAAGGACGCCTTCGTCCCCCGGGCGGACTACGACATGACGCTCCCCCCCGAAAGGCTGAACCTCAAACTCGCCGAGGCCATCCGCCGCATGGCGCCCTTCGGCACCGGCAACCCCGCGCCCGTGTTCCGGCTGGCGGGGGTGTGCCCGAAAAACCCCGTCACCATGGGGAACGACAACCGGCATCTGCGCTTTACCCTGTCCCGCGGGAAGGACGTTCTGGGCTGCGTGGCCTTCGGCATGGGCGACCGGCAGGAGGCGCTGACGGACATCACCGCGGAACTGCTGTGCTCGCTGGAGGTCAACGACTTTCGCGGCAGCAAAAAGGAGCAGCTCATCATCCGGAGCATCCGCGCCATGCTGCCGGTGGACACGGACGGCTACGTCCAGAGCTACGAATTCAAATTCCATGATGCATTTTTTGCGCTTGCCCGCTATAATAGTGATTGTCGGAAAACCGAAGGTTGCGCCACACTTAGGGCGGAAAAACGGTCGGACTGGGCCGAACGCTTCGCCAGCTGGGTGGAGGATTCGCCGCAGGGCGCCGCGGCGGTTTGCGTCACGCCGCAGGGAGCCCGGGCCTTTTTGCGCAAAATGCGCGGCCTCGGCATTGCCGACAGGCTTGACGTGCTCTTCGGCGAAACGCTGGACGAGCGCGCCCACAACGCCGTGATCATGGCGCCCATGCCAAAGCCTTTGGAAGGTTTTCGCAGGGTGCTGTTCATGGAAAGCCTTCCCGAAAGCCTTACTGCCGCGCTGGCCGCCCATGCCGACGAGGAGGTCATTACCGCCGGCATGAGTTTGCGCGAATTCGCCGAAAAGGCGAAGGTCGGGCGGGAAGAGCTGATCCCGGTGTACGAGGCAATGAACAAACTCGCGGTGGCGAAGACGGTCTTTTTGAGCCGCACGGCCTACCTCGAGGAGCTGAAAAAGCTCTGCCCGTCGCCCATGGAACACCTGATTTTCGGATTGCACGTTTTCTCGGAACTGGGATTTTTCCGTTCCGAATATGCCGGCGCCTTCAAGGTCACCGCCGCGAAGGAGTCCATCAAAAGGATGCTCACCGAAAGCCCGACCTTTGCGGCCGTCAGCCGCGGTCTGGCAGAATGAATGAAACAGGCAAAAAGCCGAGAAAGGGAATCAATGGACCTAAAGAGCGTTATCCGCAACATCCCGGATTTTCCCGTTCCGGGGATCCAGTTCAAAGACATTACCACGCTGCTGAAAAACCCCGACGCGTATCGCCAGGCGATCGACGAAATCGTCGAGAGCATCCAGGATCTGGGAGCGGATACGGTGGTCGGGCCGGAGGCGCGGGGCTTCATTATCTGCGCGCCGGTGGCCTACGCGGCAGGGTTGCGCTTCGTGCCGGCGCGAAAGCCCGGCAAGCTTCCCGCGGCCGTCTCCCGCTATGAATACGCGCTGGAATACGGCACGGACGCTTTGGAAATCCACAAGGACGCCATTCAGAAAGGCCACAAAGTCGTCATCGCGGACGACCTTCTGGCCACCGGCGGAACGGCGCTGGCCGTCGCCAAGCTGGTGGAGTCCATGGGCGGCGAAGTCGTCGCCATGCGCTTCATGATCGAGCTCACCGACCTCAAGGGAAGGGAGACCCTGAAGGGGTACGACGTCCGTTCCCTTGTCCAGTACTGAATCTGTTGGGCGGGTATCGCCCTTTCAAGGTAAAGGGAGCAGGCTCCTTTTACCTTAATTTAACGATGAGGTAAACATGCCCCAGACTGACATTCGCAATATCGCTGAAGGTGTGAGGAAGAATCTTCTGGTGATGCTTCAGTCCGTGCCGCGGACTGAGGCCTGTTGCGACGCGCCGGTGCGAACGGGCTATCACGAGTGTGCCGCCGCGGCGCTGAAGTCGCTGGAGGCATTTTTGCGCGCGCTGGACGGCGAGCACGCCCGCTCCATCCCCGACCCGGACGAAATCCCCCCGGCGGAGGTGTACGAGCTTCTCACCAGATCTCCGAAGGAGCTGTTCTACCCCGAAACGCCCGGCCAGAGCGTCGCGGAGCTTCGCGCCAAGATGCTGCTGGACGAGGCGGACGTCAGAAAGGGCGAAAAGGAGCTTCTCAGAAGGTTTGCAGAAGCCTATCCGGAAGGGGACAAGGAGCGCTTTTCCGCCGCCGTCGCCTTTGCAAGGGAGGCGCACAAGGGGCAGTTTCGGGACTCGGGCGAACCGTACATCGTGCATCCCATGGCGGTGTCCGGCATGATCATCGAAATGGGCATGGACGAGGAGTCCGCCATCGCGGGCCTTCTGCACGACACGGTGGAGGACAATGAGTCCGTTACGCTTTCCATGGTTGCCGAAAAGTTCGGGCCGGACGTGGCGGGCCTGGTGGACGGCGTCACCAAGCTGACCAAGGTCAGCCTGGGCCAGGCCACGCGGGAGCAGCAGCAGGCGGAAAACGTGCGCAAGATGTTCCTCGCCATGGCGAAGGACATGCGGGTCATCCCCATCAAGCTCACCGACCGGCTGCACAACATGCGCACGCTGGAGTACTGCCTGAGCAAAAAGCGCATGCGCAAAGCCAGGGAGACGCTGGAGATCTACGCGCCGCTGGCGCACCGGCTGGGCATGGGCCAGATCAAGAGCGAGCTGGAGGATCTCGCTTTCATGCACCTGTACCCCCAGGAATACAGGACGCTGAAGGAGCAGGTCCAGCGCATGCAGGTGGAGCGTTCGGCGTACCTGAACGAGAGCATGAACGCCATCCGCGAAAAGCTTCGGGAAAACGGCATCGAGGCGACGCTGAACGGCAGGCCCAAGCACCTTTACAGCATCTACCGCAAGATGCAGAAGCAGAACATCACCTTCTCCCAGGTGTACGACCTCATCGCCATCCGCGTCATCGTCAACACCGTGGAGGAGTGCTACACCGTGCTGGGCCTGGTGCACAGCATGTGGCGCCCGCTGCCCTTCCGCATCAAGGACTACATCTCCACTCCCAAGCCCAACGGGTATAAATCGCTGCACACCACGCTGATGGGCGAGAACGGCGTGCCCTTTGAAGTGCAGATCCGCACGGTGGAAATGCACAAGCAGGCGGAATACGGCATCGCCGCCCACTGGCGGTATAAGGAGGGCCGGCAGGAATCCTCCGACCTCGACGTGGTCATGGACTGGGTGCGCCAGCTCATGGAGGAGCGCGTCGAGGACTCGGACGAGTTCATGCGCATGCTGAAGTTCGACTTCTTCAGCGACTACGTCTTCGTCTTCACCCCCAAGGGCGAGATCATCGACCTGCCCGCCGGCGCCACGCCCATCGACTTCGCGTACCGCATCCACTCCGAGGTGGGGCACCGGTGCATCGGCGCCAAGGTCAACGGCAGGATCGTCACGCTGGACTATACCCTGCAGATGGGGGACATTGTGGAGATCATCACCTCCTCCTCCATGGTGGGTCCCAGCCGGGACTGGCTGAACATCGTCAAGACCCAGCAGGCCAAGAGCAAGATCCGCTCCTTCTTCAAAAAGGAGCGCAAGGAGGAGAACATCGAGCGCGGCAGGGACATGCTGACCGCCGAGGCCAAGCGGCAGGGGTACTCGCTGGCCCAGCTGATGAAGCCGGAAATCATCGCGAACCTGCTCAAGCGCATGTCCATCGCCTCGCCGGACGAACTCTGCGCCGCCGTGGGGTACGGCAGCCTGGCGGTGAACCAGGTGCTGCCCAAGCTCATCGAGGAATACAAGAAGCAGGAGGAGCAGGAGACCCCCGAGGACTCCGCCCTCATCGAAAAGCTGACCACCCGCCAGCAGAAGAAGCGCAAAAGCGGCTCCAACGGCGTCATCGTGGACGGGTTTGACGACATGGTCGTCCACATCGCCAAGTGCTGCACCCCCGTGCCGGGGGACGAGATCGTGGGCTACGTCACCCGCGGGCGCGGCGTGTCGGTGCACCGGTCGGACTGCAAGAACCTCTCCAGCATGAGCGACGACGACGCCCGCTGGATCAAGGTGGAATGGGCGGAAAACGCCAAGGGCGGGGGATTTGCGGCGCAGGTCCAGCTCATCGCCCATGAGCGCGTGGGCCTGGTGATGGACATTTCCCAGATTTTCATGGGCATGAACATGAGCCTCGCGCGCTTTTCCGCCAAGACGGACAAGAACATGATCGCCAGCATCACCATGGAGTTCGACGTGCACGACGCCGAACAGCTGCAGTTCGTCATCAAGCAGTTGAAACGGGTGCGCGGCGTGACGGACGTTTACAGGATCAAGGGATAATGCGAGCAGTAGTCCAACGGGTATCCCGGGCGGAGGTCCGCTCGGAAGGTCAGGTCAGCGGCCGCATCGGGCCGGGTTTTGTCGTGCTTTTGGGCGTGGAGCGGGAGGATACGGAGCAGGACGCGAAGTACATCGCCGAAAAGGTGGCATACTTGCGGGTGTTCGAGGACGGCGAGGGCAAGCTCAACCTCTCCCTTTCGGAGACCGGCGGCTGCGTGCTGCTCGTCTCCCAGTTCACCCTGCTGGCGGACGCCCGAAAGGGCAGAAGGCCGAGCTTTTTCGCCGCCGAGCGCCCCGAGCGGGCGGACGAGCTGTATTTGGCCGTCAAGGCGGAGCTGGAAAGTCTGGGCGTTGCGGTGGAAACAGGGGTGTTTCGCACCCACATGGAGGTGGAGCTGGTCAACGACGGGCCGGTGACCATCCTGCTGGACAGCCGGCGCCTTTTTTGAGTCTGGGAGGGCAGGCCATGGATGCAGTGGAAGTCATCCGCGTGGTGTGCGGGCTGATCGGCACCAACACCTACGTGGTGTATGCCAAGGGCGGCGGACAGGCTGTCGTCATCGACCCGGCGGATGGCAGGGCCGTGCTGGACGTGCTGAAGGAGGAGAACCTCTCCTGCGCCGCGGTGCTGCTGACCCACGGGCATTTTGACCACATCGCGGGCGCCGACGGGGTGAAACAGGCCTTTTCCTGCCCGGTGTACGTGGGCGAAAAGGACGCGCAGATGCTGTCCGACCCCGAAAGCAACGGCAGTCTGCCGCTTCTGGGCGCGCCCGTCACCGCGCAAAACGCGGACAGGACGGTGCGGGACGGGGACGTCCTTTCCATCGCCGGCATGGACATCCGCGTCATCGGCTGCCCGGGGCACACGCCGGGCGGGGTGAGCTACCTCGTCGATGACGCGCTCGTTTCGGGGGACACGCTCTTTCGCCGGGGCGTGGGGCGGACCGACCTTTACGGCGGGAACGCGGAGGCGCTGTTCTCCTCGGTGCTGAAGCTCTACGACCTTCCCGAGGACACCAAGGTGTTCCCCGGCCACGGCGCGCCCACCCGCATTGGCGACGAGATGCGGCGCAATCCATTTGTTCGGAGACAGTGAGTTGATTTACCTTTTCACAGACAGGGAGCCGTACCGCAACGAGCTTTGCGAAGTCATACGCGTGTTCTACGGCATGGCGGAAATCGCCGCCCTTTCAGAGGGCGTGGAGCCGTGTGAAGAAGACCTCGTGCTGCGCTGCGAGGCGGAAGGCGGAAGCGTTTTCGCCGAAGGCGCGCAAAGCGGCAGAACCATCCGGTACGACGATCCCTTTTTGCAGCACGACCTTGCCGAGCACGGCACTTCACCGCTGACGGTCAAAAAGTACGAAAAGCGCGCCATGAAAAGCGCGCTGTATCGCGTGCTGAAAGAGTTGACAGGCATCCGCCCCCCCTGGGGGAGCCTTACGGGCATCCGCCCCACCCGCCTTGCCCGGGAGTTTGAAGCCAACGGCGAAAACCCGGCGGAAAAACTGAGGGAGCGCTTCGACGTTTCCGAAGAAAAAATCGCGCTGGCGCTCTCCATCCTCGACGAGCAGCGGGATATCCTTTCACCTCCCACGGCGAAGGTGTTTGACCTTTACGTAGGAATTCCCTTTTGCCGCACCCGCTGCAGCTACTGCTCCTTCGCCGCCTATGAGGTGGGCAAGGGCTGCGCCACGGCGGCGAACATCGAGGCGTACGTCGAGGCCCTCTGCCGGGAAATCGAAGAGAACCTTCCCATCGCCCAGCAGGCGGGTTACCAAGTGCGAAGCCTTTACATCGGCGGCGGCACGCCCACGGCGCTTTCCACCGAGCAGCTTTTCCGCGTGGCGGAAACGGCGAAAAAAGCCGCAGGGGACGGGATTGTGGAGTTCACCGTCGAAGCCGGCAGGCCGGACACCATTACGGAGGACAAGCTCAACATGCTGCGCGGCCTCGGCGTGGACCGCGTCAGCATCAACCCCCAGACCATGGACGACGAGACCCTCCTTCGCGTCGGCCGCGCCCACACCGCGAGGGACGTGGAAACCGCCTTTGACCTTGCGCGAAAGGCGGGCTTCCCCTGCATCAACATGGACACCATCATCGGCCTTCCCGGGGAGACGGCGAAAAACGTGGAAAAAACCATGGAGGCCATCGCGCGTCTTCGCCCGGAGAACCTCACCGTGCACACGCTGGCCATCAAGCGTTCCTCCAAACTTAAGGAGCATTTGGAAAGCGCCAATTTGCCCTCTGCCGAAGAAGCGGAAAAAATGCTTTCCGTCGCCCAGAGCGCGGCGCAGGGCATGGGCATGCGGCCGTATTACATGTACCGCCAGAAGTACATGCGCGGCAATCTGGAAAACGTGGGGTACACCTTGCCCGGTTTTGCGTCGATCTATAATATAGACATCATGGAGGAGCAGACCAGCATCCTCGCCCTCGGCGCGGGCGCCATCACGAAGTGGATCTTAAAGGGCGGCGAGCTGATCTGCCGGGTCGCCAACCCGAAGGATTTGAAAACCTACCTCAACGCGCTGGACGAACGCCGGAAAGAGCGCGAAAGGCTCATCTTCTCGGCGCTGGAATAACCTTTTTCCGGAGGAACCATGACGAAAATACCCATGAAAACCCCCCTGGTGGAGATGGACGGGGACGAGATGACTCGCATCCTCTGGTCCCTCATCAAGCGGGAGCTCATCCTGCCCTTTGTGGACCTGAAGACGGAGTATTACGACCTCGGCCTGAAACACCGGGACGAGACGGAGGACGCCGTCACCGTCGAAGCCGCGAAAGCCGTGAAAAAGTACGGCGTCGGCGTCAAGTGCGCCACCATCACCCCCAATGCCCAGAGGGTGGAGGAGTACGGGCTGAAGAAAATGTGGAAGAGCCCCAACGCCACCATCCGCGCCATTCTGGACGGCACGGTCTTCCGCGCGCCGGTGCTGGTGAACTGCGTCAAACCGGTGGTGAAGAACTGGACGAAGCCCATCACCATCGCCCGCCACGCCTATGGGGACGTGTACAAGGCCGTGGAGCTGCGCGTTTCCTCCCCCGGGAAGGCGAAGCTGGTGTTCGAGGGCGAAAACGGCACTTCCGAGCAGGAGGTTTTCGCCTTTGACGGGCCGGGCATCCTCCTCGCCCAGCACAACCGCGAGGATTCCATCCAAAGCTTTGCCAGAGCGTGCTTTTCCTACGCCTTGAGCGTGAAGCAGGATTTGTGGTTCTCCGCCAAGGACACCATCTCGAAGACCTACGACCACACCTTCAAGGACATTTTCCAGAAGGTCTACGACGAGGAGTACCGAAAGGCTTTTGAACAGGCGGGCATTTCGTATTTCTACACCCTCATCGACGACGCCGTGGCCCGGGTCATCCGCTCGGAGGGGGGCTTTGTCTGGGCGCTGAAGAATTACGACGGCGACGTGATGAGCGACATGGTGGCCACCGCCTACGGCTCTCTCGCCATGATGACCAGCGTGCTGGTCTCGCCGGACGGGTGCTTTGAATATGAGGCCGCCCACGGCACCGTCACGCGGCACTATTACCGCCATTTGAAGGGCGAAAAGACCTCCACCAACTGCGTGGCGACGCTGTTTGCCTGGACGGGCGCGCTGAAAAAGCGCGCCGAGCTGGACGGGCTTATAGAGCTCCAGACCTTTGCGAAGAAACTGGAGGACGCCGCCATCGCCACCATCGAGTCCGGCACCATGACGAAGGACCTCGCGGCGCTGGCGGAGGGCGTGCAGGTCAACGCGGTGGACACCGAAACCTTCATCCGCGCCATCAGATCAAATTTGGAGGCGGCCCTTTGAGCCGCCGATTGGAGGAGCAACACAACCATGAGCATCTATTCCGACTGGATCGCAGTAGCCCAGAGCCCCCGCAACGAAGTCGAACACGCCCAGTTCTGGACGGCGTATTTCGATATTGAAAAGCAGGCGTACGAGAAGATCCTCTCCCGCCCGGACGAGCCCTACAAGGGCAAATTCTCGGAGCTTGCCAGCGAGTTCGGCATGGAAAAGGAGATCTTCTGCGGCTTTATCGACGGCATCAACACTTCCCTCGCGGCAGGCGAATACGACCTTGAGTCCCTCACCGAGGATTCGGACATCGACCTGACCGTGGACATGAGAAAGCTCTACTTCAACATGCTCACGGCGAAGGCGGAATGGCTGTACACCCTTCCCATGTGGGAGAGCATCCTCACCCCCGAGGAGCGCAAGGAAATCACCAAGGAGTACCGCGCCGCCAACGTCTACATTGCGGAAAAGACCGTGGGGCGCAACGACCCCTGCCCCTGCGGCAGCGGCAAAAAGTACAAAAAGTGCTGCGGCGCCAACGCGTAAGGCGAAAGCGGCTCAAAACGGCGGGACCCGTGAAGTCCCGCCGTTTTTGCGTGTTTTGGATGAGATGTCCGTTCTGCCCTGCGAAAAATTCCCGGCACGCGAAGCGGCGCTCACGAGCAATGGAGCATGCGCTCAACCGGCAAAGCAGGACTTGAAATGCGGCTTATTGCCGGCGACACCCGCCGCGCAGCATCCGGCGTCAATCTGAAGCGCCTGCGCAAAAGCTGGCTCTTCGCCTTTGGCGGCCATCCTGCAAGCAAAAACCGGCGGGAAAGGGCGCTCCGCCGATTTTGGTTCATGGGTTCCATCCTGCACCGCAGGGGATTCGAACCCCTGTCCGCTTGCTAGAAGAACCGGATTTCCCCTTTGCCCGCCGCCCGCCCAGAGGGAAAAGCGCGAGGCAAACATCCGGCACAGCGGGGGCCCAAAGAAGCGGGCAGGGGAATGGAACCCCTGCTCGCCTGGCAGGATGCCCGTTCGTTCCCCTGGCGCTCGCTGAAGACGCGCAAAAGAACGAATCCGGAATCATACTGTCCAAAGCAAGGGCGAGGGGAAATGGCACCCCTTGCCTTTTTCTGTTAGCTCACCTTGTAGTTCTCCGCCTGGGAGGCGAACAGCCGGGCATAGAGGCCGTTTTTGTCCTCCATCAGCTTTTTGTGGGGGCCAAAGGCTTCGATTCTGCCGTCGTTCACCACCAGAATCCTGTCGCAGAACACGCTGGAGGACATGCGGTGTGAGATGTAAATCGCGGTCTTGTCCCCCACCATCTGGTTGAAGTTCTCGTAGATCTCCGCTTCGGCGATGGGGTCCAGGGCGGAAGTGGGCTCGTCCAGCACCACCAGCGACGCGTCCTTGTACAGCGCCCGCGCGATGGCGATCTTTTGCGCCTGCCCGCCGGAGAACTCCACGCCCTCCTCGTCGTACTCCTTGCCGAACAGGGTCTGCATGCCCTTGGGCAGAGAATGCACCTTTTCCGCGATGCCCACTTCCGAAAGGATGCGCTCCACCTTTTCGTCGTCCACGCCGGCGGGCTTGGTGGTGATGTTCTCCTGAATGGTGAAGTTGAACAGCTTGAAGTCCTGGAACACCGCCGCGATGGCCGAAAGGTACGACGCCTGCTCGTACTCGAAAATGTCCGTGTCGTTGATGAGGATGCGGCCGGAGTCGGGCTTATAGAGCCTGCACAGCAGCTTTACGATGGTGCTCTTGCCCGCGCCGTTCAAGCCGACGATGCTGATCTTTTCGCCTTCGCGAATCTTGAAGGAGATGCCGTCCAGCACCTTTTTGTCCGTCTTGGGATAGGCGAAGGAGACGTTCTCAAACCGGATGGAGCGCACTTTGTCGAGCTTCTTTTTTCCGGTGCAGGCCGCAGCGTCCGGCACGCGCATGAGCTCCGCGAAGGGCTCAAGGTACCCCAGCATCTGCAGCATGAACACCACGGCGGTGCCCAGGGCGATGACGGCGGAGGAGAAGTTGATGGCGGAAGTGACGTACATGGTCAGATCGCCGATGCCGATGCCGCCGCCCAGCGTGCGGCCGGCCACGTAGCCGTAGGCCAAAGTGGTCTGCAGCACCACCACCACCTGAAAAAGCCCCATGAAAAGCCCCATTTTGCGGTACATGCCGCCGAACCAACGGTTGATTTCCCTGTTGTAGGAGGTGATGGTGTCCCCCACCATAGCGCCCATGTCGTACAGGCGGAAATCCTTGTGGGCGGCCTTGTCGAAGGCGAGGTTGACGTAATAGCCGTACTTGCGGTTGACGGGCAGCACGTCCTTGAAGAACTGCTGCTGGTACTTGGAAAAGGATGCCTGAATGAGCAGGATGATGCCCACGGTGACCAGCAGCGCCGCCACCAGCACCCACGAAAGCCGCAGCATGATCACCACCAGCCCCGCGACGGTGACCAGCTGGTTCAAAAGGTTCACGGTGTTGGCGATCAGGTTGGAAACCGCGCTCTGGTTCATCATGGCAAAGGTCGCGCGCTCCTTCAGATCGAGGAAGTGCGGGTCCTCAAGGTAGCGGTATTCCACGGACATGATCTTCTTCGCAAACGCCCGCTCCACCTCCCAGAGCACCACCTTCTCCTTCACGTCCAGAAGCCTTTTGACGGTTTTGGTCAAAAAGGCGAACAGCAGATTGCTCATCGCGATGGCCCCGACCCAGAAAGCAAGCCGTTCAAAGGGTTCGCCCGCCATCAATCCGTCGATGAGGAACTTGGGGAACACGACGTTGCACAGAATCTGCCCGGAATAGGAAAGGGAGTTGAACAGCAGCAGGAAAAAGTAGGACGGGCTGATGTCCCACACGAGCCTGAACACGACGCCGGCGTTTTTGATACTCTTCATACCGCGACCCCTTCCTGATAGTATTTGCCCTGGGTGACGAACATGTCCCGATAGATCCCGCCGCGGCGCATCAGCTCGTCGTGGCTGCCGTACTCCAGCAGGCCCTCCGGACCGATGAGGGCGATCCTGTCGCAAAAGCGGGTGGAGGCCAGCCGGTGGGAGATGTAAATGGCGGTCTTGCCCTTTGTGAGCTCGTCAAACTCGGCGTAGATTTCCGCTTCCGCAAGGGCGTCCAATGCCGCGGTGGGCTCGTCCATGATGACGCAGCTGCCGCCTTTGTACAGCGCCCGGGCGATGGCGAGCTTTTGGCTTTCGCCGCCGGAGAACACCGCGCCGTCCTCGTCGATGACGCGCAGCATCATGGTGTCCGCGCCCTTGGGAAGGTTTTTGACCTTTTCGTAAAGGCCCACCTGCCTGAGCACGTCGTCCACCTTTTCGCAGTCGATGTTGTCCAAGCTGCAGGCGATGTTCTGGGCGACGGTGAAGGCCATGATGTTCACGTCCTGGAACACGGCGGCGAACATTTTGAACAGCTCGGACTTTTGATACTCGCCGATGTCCCTGCCGTTGAGGAGGATGCGGCCGGCGTCCGGCTTGAACAATCCGGTGAGGAGCTTGACGAAGGTGGTCTTTCCCGCGCCGTTGACGCCCACCAGCGCCAGCTTCTGCCCCGCGGGGATTTTCAGCGAAAAGTCCTTGAAAATGTATCTTTCGGTTTCAGGATAGCGGAAGGTGACGTTCTGAAACTCGATCTCGAGGGGCACATCCGCAGGCGGCGCGGCGAGCTTTCCGCCGGCCTCGCCCAGATCCTCGTCAAGGAACTTGAACAGGTCGCGCACATACAGGTGCTCCTGCATGATGAACGTCACGTTTTCCGAAAGCGCCTTCATCTGGGTGGAAAGGGTGGACGCCGCGACGAGATACATCGAAAAGTTCGCGATGGACATGCCCTTCGCGGTCAGCCATGTCAGCACGCCGTAGGTTGCGACGTCGGAAACCAGCAGCGTCAAAAGGGTGAGAAAGCCCAGGGCGTATTCCTTGTTTTTGATGGCGGCGAACACGTCTCGATAGCCCTTGATCTGCGTGCGGAAATTGTCCAGAATGCGCGCCTTCAGGTCGTACATGCGCACGTCCTTGCCATAAGAAAAATCCTTCGCGGTGCGAGCGTAGTACGAAACCCTGCGCTCCTGCCGGTTGAGCTCCTCCTTGCGGGAGTACCGGTACTTCTGCACGGCGATGGCCGCAAACGTGGTGGCGGCGGCGTTGACGACGATCGCCGCAAGCACCGGCAGGCTGGCCAGCCCGATGAACACCGACAGGCCCAGCGCGATGAGCAGGAGCTGCGGCAGGTCGAACAGCTTGTGGTAAATGCCCTCCACGCCGTTGCTGTTGGTGTTGGTGGCGTCAAAGGCGCTGCTGCGCTCCTCGAAGAAGCGGGCGGACTCCATGTACTTGTAGTCCATGCGCAGAAGCTTGACCGCCATGTCCCGCACGTAGTCGATGCGCAGCGCCGTCAGGCGGGGATAGGTGGAATCGTGCAGCCACTGCTTCAAAAAGTACACTGCGGCGCCCGCTGCGAAAAACGCGCTGACGATGCGTACCACGCCCAGAACGTCCGGGGAGCCTTCCGTCAGGTATCCGATGAGCGCCCGCGGGAGCAGCACGGAAAACAGCGGGACACAAAGGGTGACCAGGGTGTACAGCGCGCACGCCCGGAAAATGCCCGGGTCGTTGGCTCTGGCGTTCTCAATCAGCCGGAGCAGGGGTTTTTTCTTGGTCGTCTTCATGCACTTCTCCTCGTACTTCCTTCCAAAGATGCAAAAGCGCTTCCCGCGCTCTCGGCTCGTCGCTGGTGGAAAGGATGCGCTCCACGGCTTCCATGGCGGTTTCGCCGGTGTCGTCGTACAGGGTATGGTCCCTGCCGTGGTAGAAGCGGATGCCGTGGCAGCTGAAGCTGGGGTTTTTGTCGAACTGCTGCGCCTTTTTCGCCGCCTGGGCAAGGCACGCCCGGGCGAGGGGTTCTCTGCCGTCGTTGTAGCAGAGCATCGCCTTGATCGTCAGCATGCACACCGCCATTTTGGGAATATAGGAGGCCTCGCCGGGCGGCTCCAGCCCCTTCAGCACGCCGAGCAGCCAGTCCGCTATGGCGATGACCTCCTCCATGTTCTTCCGGTGGGCGAGGCTGAGGGCTATGCCGGTGACGGTGATAAACAGGCTGACCACGACGTCCACCAAACTTTCAGACAGCACCATAAGCGCCTCGTCATACTTGCCTGTGTTGGCCAGGTAGTAGCCGATCCAGGCGTTGTTCATCCCGTTGGCGTTGTTCTTGCGCATCAGCTCGATGGCTTTGTCGTACTGCTCCCGGTGGGCATAGATCATGGCGATGCGGTTCTGGATGGTGCTGAGGCTGATTTCCGGGTCGGTGTTCTGGTCGATGAGCCCGCAGGAGCGCTCGAAAAGCTCCAGCGCCCTGTTCATCGCCTCGGGGTCATGCCTTTCCAGGCTCAAATTGGAGAACAGTATGGCGGAATGGTACACGATCTCAAAGCAGTTGGGGTATTTCTGAAGGGCCTTCGCGATTTCGGCGGGCGCCTCGTCGAACCGCTTTTCAAGGTTCAGACGCCGGATGTGCGAAATGGCGTTTTCCCTGCTGCTGGATTTCAGGGTGTATCCCAGCAGCACGTCCACGGACACGCCGAAAAAGTCCGCCAGTTCCGCCACCAGCGAAAGCTCGGGGTTGGACTGCCCGCTTTCCCACTTGGAAACCGCCCCCACGGACACGCCCATGGCCTCCGCCAGCTGCTCCTGGGTCATGCCGTGCTGCTTGCGCAGCTTTTTGATGTTTTCGTTCAGCTTCAGCCGCATGTGCCCCACCTTTTTGGTTTGCTGCACCTATTGTAACGGATGGGCAGGGCGGTGACCATACCCCGTTTTTCCAATTCGTACAGAAGTTTTTCAACCAGAGGTAAAACGCAAAGGCAAAAAAAACCGGCGCCATTCGCGCCGGTTTGCCGCTCAGGCCTGCGTTTTTTTCGTGATGTACTTTTCGAACCGCGCGACGCCGTAATACATCACCGCCGCCAGCGCGGCGAGGATGACCACGCCCGCCATTACGATGTCCAGCTGGAACACCTGGCCGCCATAGACGATGAGGTACCCGAGCCCCGCCCTGGACACCAGAAACTCGCCCACGATTACGCCCACCCAGCTCATGCCCACGGAGAGCTTCAGCGCCGAAACCATGATGGGCACGCTGGCGGGCAGGATGACCATGGTCAGCACCTGGAACTTCGTGGCGCCCAAAGAGCGCAGCAGAAGGAGCTTTTCGGGGTCTACCTCCTTAAAGCCGGTGTACACGCTGGTGATGGCCACGATGACGCTGATGAGCACCGCGATGGTGATGATGGCAGGCATGCCGGTGCCCATCCACACGATGAGCACGGGCCCCAGCGCGATCTTGGGCAGCGAGTTGAGCACCACGAGGTACGGGTCCGCCACCTCCGCGGCCCGCGGGAACCACCAGAGCAGAATGGCGAAGAACACGCCCAGCCCGGTACCGATCAGGAATCCCACCACCGTCTCAAAGAGGGTGGTCAGCACGTGGGTCAGAAGGTTGCCGTTGGTCCACAGCCTTGCGATGGTGGCGGCGATGCGGCTGGGCGAACTGAAGATGAAGGGGTCCAGCATGCCCATTCTGGTGGCGAGCTCCCAGAGCCCCACAATGAGCACCAGAACCAAAACGCGGGACAGGCTAACGATCAGCCTGTCTCGCTTCAACCTGGCCAGATATTCCCCGTGCCTAGGAGAGTGCTGCTTTTTCTTCTTTCCGTTCTCCGGCATTGGCGTCCAGCTCCTTCCAGATGGTGTTGAAATAATGGCGGAATTCGGGCAGACCCCTGCGCTCGATGGGCTTGACGGCGGGAAGGTCCACCACCAGATCCCGCTTCAGGACGGCAGGCCTGCCGGAGAGCACGATGATCCTGTCCGCGATGCTCACCGCCTCGGCGATGTCGTGGGTGACGAACAGCGCGGTCTTGTTCTCCTTGCGGATGATTTCGGTGATCTCGTCCGCCAGGTGCAGCCTCGTCTGGTAATCCAGCGAGGAAAAAGGCTCGTCAAGCAGCAGGATCTGCGGGTCGATGGCCAGCGTGCGGATCAGCGCCACCCGCTGGCGCATGCCGCCGGAAAGCTGGCTGGGGCGGGAGTTGCGGAACTCGTACATCTTATAGGTCTTCAGAAGTTCCATGGCGCGGCTTTGCTTTTGCTTGGTGATGCCGCGCACGTCCAGCCCCAGGAGCACGTTCTGCCAGATGGTGCGCCATTCAAAGAGATGGTCGCGCTGAAGCATGTAGCCGATGTCCGTGCTCACGCCGGTGATGGGTTTCCCGCGAAGGAAAATCTGCCCCTCCTCCGGCTGCAAAAGCCCCGCCACCATGGACAAAAGGGTGGACTTTCCGCACCCCGATGGCCCGACGATCACCACGAACTGGCCCTCCTCCACGGAGAAGTTCAGGTTTTTGATGGCGAGGATCTCATCCTCCGGCGTATGGTAAGTGTGCGACACGTTCTCAATTCTCAGTAAGGGTTCCATGTTCTGTCCTCCGTGTTTGATGGCACAGGGAAGGCAAAAGCCCGCCCGCACAATAACAATGTATTCGCATAGGACGAAAACGCCACGCGCTTCTTGCCAATCGGGGGGAGCTGATGGTATTGTTGTACATGGCGTATGCGCCCCAACCGGGCGGATGCGGCGCGAAAAAGCGGGAAAGCAAAGGAGCGGACGGCGGTTGAACAGCCTGTACCTTGTGGGGATGGAATGCTGCGGCAAGACCAGCGTGGGCAGAGAGCTCGCGCGCATGGCGGGCATCCCCTTTGTGGACGTCAACGAACAGGCCGAAAAGGAGGCGGGCATGCCCATCGCCGGCATTCTGGCAAAAGAAGGCCGAAAGGGCCTTCGGGAAAGGGCGAAACGGGCGCTGCTGGAGGCTTCGCGGGGGGACTGGCAGGTCGTCGCCTGCAGCGCGGAGGACCCGCTGGAGAAGGACTGCCTTTCGCTGATGCTAAATACCGGCGCGGTGGTGTTTCTGGACGTGCCCGTTGCGCTTTTGCTCAAGCGGTTTGACTTTGTGCGCTATCGCGGCGCCATCGGCGATGAGGAAGAGCTGCGAAGGCTGTATGTGTCCCGCCATCCCCAATACGTCGCCTCCTGCGGGGTGCAGCTAAAGTACGGCCACGCAGAAAGCGCGGACGCCGCCTATGACCTTCTGAAAATCTTCTATCCGGACTATTTCTGGCGGTAAGCGCCAGTGACGGAAAAAGCGCTTTCGCGCCAAAAATCATGAAAAAGACGGACAAGCCATGAAACTGCAGGAAACCAAGATCGACAAAAGGGGCCTCGTCAAGGACGCAGCTTCCATCGCGGTGGGCTCCTCCCTGACGGCGCTGGGCATCGCCAGCTTCACCATGCCCAACAACATCGCGCCCGGCGGCGTGTCCGGCCTCGCCACCGCCATCGCGCACATCATTCCCGTCCCGGTGGGCACGCTTTCCCTGCTCATCAACATCCCGATTTTCCTTCTGGGACTGAAGGTGCTGGGGTGGAAGCCCCTTGTGAAAACGGGCATCGCCACGCTGCTGCTTTCGGTGCTCATCGACCTGTTTTCCCTTCTGCCCATCCAGTACACCAGCAACACGCTGCTCGCCGCGGTGATGGGCGGCGCGCTGATGGGCATCGGCATCGGCATCCTGTTCACCCGGAACATCAGCACCGGCGGCGGGGACCTTTTGAGCCTCATCCTGAAGCGGAAGCGGCCGCACATGTCGCTGGGCTCGCTGATGATGGTGCTGGACGGCACCGTGGTGGCCATCGCGGTGCTGGTGTTCGCGGAAATCGAGGTGGCACTCTATTCCATCGTGACCATTTTCTGCTGCTCCAAGCTCATCGACGCCATCATCCAGGGCGTGGACTACGCCAAGGTGGTGTACATCATCACCGAAAACGGGGAGGACATCGTCCGCCGCCTGACCATGGATCTGGGCAGGGGCGTGACCCAGGTGTTCGCCCGCGGGGGCTACACCGGCAGGGACAAGATGATGCTCATGACCGTCTCCCGAAGGAGCGAGCTGGCGGAAGTGCAGAAAATCGTGCGGGAATGCGACCCCGGCGCGTTCGTGATCTACCTCGACGCCACGGAGGTCAGGGGCGAGGGCTTCAAGGCGCTGGAGGACTGACCCCAAGGCTGAAACGGGAGGTCTGTGCCATGTACGAACCGTATACAAGGCAGCCGCTGCCATCCAAAGAGTACAGAGAACTGCTGGGCACCGCTCTTTGCGTGTTTAATGCAAACAACGCTTTTGTCGTAGAAAACATCTTACGAGTCTCGGGGAGCAGCTGCAACTGGTATGATTTGATAGACCTACCATCAGGAGCACTGAAAAAGATTGTAAAAGATACTATCGCTAAGAAAACCAATGTAGACATGGCAGGGAAGTTTTCCATGCTGGTTCAGATGCGAAACAGAATCGTACATAGTTACCAAGTGACATATGAAGGCGAGCAAATACTATCGACATTGGTTAAGTCGTCACATCAACAGTTCCATATAACAAAAGAATACTTGATGGATTTCATCCAGAAAAATGAGGAGCTCTGCTCGTTGCTTCATGACTTCAGAACGGTAAACTCCTGATATTCTTTGGTCAAAACAACGCCGCCGGTTATCCGGCGGCGCTTTATTGTGCTTGCCTTACTTTTTCGCGTAATCCTCAAGGCTCCACTTCGCGAGAAGCGCGTCCAGCGAGCCGTCAGCGCGCATATTTGCGATCATGTCGTTGGCGACGCGCACCAGCGCCTCGCTGCCCGGCTGGAAGGCGATGGAGTAGGAGATCGTCCCGATGGCCTGGGGCAGGATGCGGTGCGCTTCGGCGGAAAAGAAGCTGAACAGCAGCGCGTACTCCATGCACACGCCGTCCAGCTCCCCGCTGGCGAGGTCGGCCATCATGTCCGCCGAGCTGGCGTACTCCACCACCGTGCATTTGGGGCTCTGCTGCTCCGCAAAGGCGTAAAGCGCGTTGCGCGCGGCGTAGCGCATGTTGGAACCGTCGCGGTTGATGCAGCCGATGGTCCTGCCCGCCAGGTCCGCAGGCTGTTCATAGGGCGAGTCCAGCCGCACCATGATGGCGACGGCGTCGGTGTAATACGGCTCGGAATACACCAGCGAGGTGGACATCCCCGTCTGCGCCAGCGCGACGCAGCAGTCCAGCTGGGCGCGTCTGAGCTTTGCCGGCATGGTGTTGAAGTTGACGGCGGTGAACTCCACCTCCGGCGTGCCAAAGATGCGCGCCGCCAGCAGGGACGCAAGGTCCACCTCCAGCCCCAGACGGTTCCCGTCGGCGTCCGCAAACCCGAAGGAGGGGACGTCCTCCCGCACGCCGGCGCGCAGCACGCCGCGGTCGAGTATCGCCGCGATTTCCGCGGTTTCAAAGGGGTCGGGGGCGGGCTGCAGCAGCAGCGCCAGCACAATGGCGAGCACGACAATCGCGGCTGCGCCCAGCACCAGCAGTTCCCGCCCGTCCAGCGAACGGAGCGCGGCGCGGATCTTCGCGCCCACTGGTCGTAAGTTCATCGGCTTTCCCTTATTTTCCAAGGCAGAATTTTTCAAAGATGCGGTCCACAATCGCCTCGTCCACCGTCAGGCCGCTGATTTCGCCCAGCGCGCGCCACGCCCGCCGCAGGTCGATGGTGGCGCAGTCGAGATCCTGTTTTTTCAGGGCCTTGATGGCGCTGGTGACGGACTCCAGCGCGGTTTCGATGGCGTCCAGGTGCCTGCGGTTGGTGACCAGGGCGTCCGGCTTTTCCGCCGGGGAACGGGACTCAAAAAAGGCGTACACCGCCTGCTTCAGCGCGTCCAGCCCGTCCGGCGAAAGGGCGGAGACGGATACGGCCTTAAGGCCTGTTTTTTCGGCGATTTCCTCCGGCGAAATGACCTGCGGCAGATCCCCCTTGGTGACGACGGCCAGCGCCGGCAGGCCTTCGGCTTCCTCGACGATGCCCGCGTCCTCGTCGGTGAAGGGCTGGGCGCCGTCGAACAGCAGCAGCGCCAGGTCCGCCTCCTGCATGGCGGCGCGGGCGCGCTCGATGCCGATTTTCTCCACCTCGTCGCCGGTGTCCCGAAGGCCCGCCGTGTCGATCAGCCGCACGGGCAGGCCCATCCAGTCCACGCGCTCCTCGATAATGTCCCGCGTGGTGCCGGGCAGTGCCGTGACGATGGCGCGATTCTCCCCCAGAAGGGCGTTCAGCAGGGTGGACTTGCCCACGTTGGGCCGCCCGCAAAGGGCGACCTTCAACCCGTCCCGGATGATGCGGCCCTGAACGCCGCCTTCGGCGAGCTTATGGAGCTTGCTGCGGACTTCCGAGAGGGCGGGGATGAGCTCGTCGGCGATTTCGCCCTCCCAGTCCTCCTCGGGGTAGTCGATGCCGGCCTCCGCCCGGGCGATGGCGTCCGTCAGCCGGTCCTGCAGGGCTGTGATCGGCCCTTTCAGGCTGCCCCGCAGCTGGTCCAGCGCGGCCTTCGCCTGGGACTCGGCGGCGGCGGACACCAGATCCATCACCGCCTCCGCCTGGGAAAGGTCCAACTTGCCGTTTTCGAAGGCGCGGCGGGTGAACTCGCCGGGCTCAGCCAGCCGCAGCCCCGCGCGGGACAGAAGCTCCAGCACCTTTTTCGCCACCGCGGGGGAGCCGTGGATGTGCAGCTCCGCAGTGTCCTCCCCGGTATAGCTCTTCGGGGCGCGCATGAGCACCGCCATGGCGTCGTCGACGGGCTCTTCGCCGTCTGTGATCAGGCCATGGTAGAGCTTGTGGCTCTCGTAGTCTCCTTTTCTGGAAAACAGCGCGCGCAGCGCACCTTCGGCCTTCGGCCCGCTGATGCGGATCACCGCCACGCCGTTCCCCAGCGGGGTGGCAAGGGCGTAAATGGTGTCGTTCATGTCTCGCTTTCGGTGCCGGAGGGTTCCGCCAGCTTCAGAAACGGCCGGATGATGGCGAGATCCTCCGGCTCGGAGAGGATGATCTCAACGGCTTCCACCTTGCCGTCGGTGAACATCTGGGTGAGGGCGATATACTGGCACAGCCTGCTCTTGAGGTTCAGCCTGTCCCCCTCGCCGGTGACGAGTTCCACGGAACCCCTTGTCCTGTTCACCGCCTCGAAAAAGCGGCCCGGATTGACGATGTTCGTGATTTTCATGCGTTACCTCCAGATATCTTCCTAATAGAATACCCCGAGTCGCCGCGGTTGTAAAGCGCGAGTCCCGGCGCGGCGGGGAAGTTGCCCATATCTTGCAAATACAGCCAAATTGCAGTATGATTACATCGTATATGCTCGATGCATACAAGGGGGAAACCCGATGCATAGGAGAGCGTATAGGAGGTTTGACTTGACACCGGATATCCATCAAAAACCCAGGCAGTTTCAGAATTCGGAGCACATCGGCCGCTATGCGGACGCCAACGGGCGCCATCTCCACTACCTGGAGCAGGGGGAAGGCGAGGCTCTGCTTCTGATCCATTCGCTTGGCCAGTCACTTTTCACCTGGCACAGGGTGTTAGACGCCCTTTCCGAGCACTACCGGGTCATCGCCGTGGACCTGCCTGGCCACGGCTATTCCGACAAGCCCGCGGATGAGGCGGCTTACGCCATCTCCGCGCTGTCGGACACGCTGGTGGCGCTGCTGGACGAGCTCGGCGTGGAAACCGCGCACCTTGCCGCCTTCTCCATGGGCGGCATGATCGCGCTGGACATGGCGGCGCGTTACGCCCACCGCGTGGGCAGGCTGGTGCTCATCTGCCCCGGCGGGGTCACCGCCACCATGCCGTATGCCATCCGCTCGCTGGAAAGCCCCCTCACCGGCTGGCTGACGGCGGCCACCATGTCGCCCAAGACCATCGCCGGCCTGCTGACGGACGCTTTTTTTGACCGCACCCTCATAACGCCGGAGATGGTGCGCGAATACTATAAACCGTACGCGGACAAGGCCGCGGGCGCCGCACTCCGCGCCGCCTTCCGGGCGTTTGACGAGGAGGACGTCATGCCCTCCCTGCGGGACATTCAGCAGGACGTGCTCATCGTCTGGGGGGTGGACGACCGCTGGCGGGATGTCTCCTCCGCCGAGGTGTTCCACATCGCCCTGCCCCGCGCCCAGTTCGCGTTGATCCGCAACTGCGGACACATCCTGCACGAGGAAAAGCCCGAGCGCTTTCTGGACTACGCGCTGGACTTCATCGAGCGCGGGATTGACGACGCCGCCCTGGACTAGCGGCGGTTCCGACACGCCGGACGAAAGGAAGACGACCTGACCATGAACGCGACGACAGTGGCCAATGGCGCGCAGAACGCCTCCTTCCTCCAGAGCGTGTGGGAGAACATCCGGCAGCTGGCCGAGCGCATCTTCGAATACCTGCCGACGCTCTTCGTCGACCTGCTGATCTGCGTCCTCATCTGGTTTTTTGCAAGGTTTCTCATCGCGCGGGTCACGAAGTACACGGCGGGCATCCTGAAGGGCACAAGGGTCTTCAAACACGCAAAACATCCTGCCGCTGACGACCGCAGGGCCAAGAGCATCGCCACGCTGGTGCGATCGACCCTGCGTTATCTCATTTATTTTGTGGCGATTCTGGCCATGCTGTCCATCCTGGGCATCTCAGATGCCACGGCGCTGCTCGCCAGCGCGGGCATCGGCAGCATCGCCATCGGCTTTGGCGCCCAAAACCTGGTCAAGGACGTGATTTCCGGCCTGTTCATGGTGTTCGAGAACCAATACGCCGTGGGCGATTACGTCAAGCTCGCCACCGAGGGCGGCGACGTGGAGGGCACCGTGGACGCCATCGCTATGCGGGTGACGTACATCCGCAACTTCCTCGGCCAGCAGTACGTGGTGCCCAACGGCTCCATCAACCTGGTGGTCAACTGCACCCGCGGGGACTGGCTGGCGGTGGTGGACGTGCCGGTGGCCTACGAGGAGGACACCCGACGCGCCTGTGACATTGCGCTGGAGGCCGCAAAGCAGTGCGCAAAGGCCATGCCGGAGCACGCGCTGGAGGAGCCAAGGGTCTCCGGCATCATCGCCTTCAACGACAGCACGCTCACCATCCGCGTGGTGTGCCGCGCGGCGGCCACAAAGCAGTGGGAGCTGGAGCGGCGGATGCGCATGGCCATCAAGGAGGCTTTTGACAGAAGCGGCATCCGCATCCCCTATCCGAAGATGGCGGTGGTGGACGCGCGGGCAGGGCAGGGCGCGCCACCTGCCGAAACGGTCATGACGGAACAGCGGGATGCCTCGGCGGAGAAGGGCAATGATTGAGCAGTTCGGCTTGGGAGACACCGTCAAAATGAAAAAACCCCATCCCTGCGGCAGCAGCGAATGGGTCATCACCCGCACCGGGGCGGACGTGAAGATCAAATGCCTGGGCTGCGGGCGGGTGGTGATGCTGGACCGCGAGGTCTTCATGAAGCGCGCAGCGAAAATCACGGCGAAAGCCGCACCGAAGGAAGAGGCAGATGGCGAACAGCGCTGACAGGGCGATGCTCCGCGCCATGCGCAAGAGCGCGCAGCGGCAGAACGACGGGGAGAGCGCCTACAAGAAGGACTACAACCGCGGCACCGTCCTATGGCTGGTGTTCGTGCTCATCGTGACGATGGCCTTTCGGGCCTACGTGTTTCAGAACACGCGGGTGGACGGGGACTCCATGTACCCCAACTTTTTCACCGACGAGCAGGTGTTCGTGGAAAAGCTCTCCTATCTCGTCCGCACGCCCCAAAGGGGCGAGGTGATCATCTGCCGCTATTCGGATTACGGCAAGGCGGTCATCAAGCGCGTCATCGGACTGCCCGGCGAAACGGTGGAAATCCGGGACGGCAGGGTGTACATCGACGGCGCGGAGCTGGACGAGTCCGCCTACTGGAACGACTACATCTGGGGGGACATGGACCCCGTCGCCGTGCCGGAGGACTGCGTTTTCGTCATGGGGGACAACCGCAACGTCAGCCTGGACAGCAGGATGGAAGGCCCGGTGCCGTATTACCGCATCATCGGAAGGGCGGTCTTCGTGATCTGGCCCTTCGAAAGTTTCGGCCGCATCGCCAACTGAGGGCTGCGGGGGCAGAAGAGAACCCGCGGGGGGAGGAGGAAACACATGGCTAAGGCCCGGTACGGCTCGCAGACCGGCACGAAGATCTTCATCGCCGTCAGCATTGGACTGCTGGTTTTCGCCATCGCGTTCGTGGTGGGGTCCATTTCCAAGGCCGGACGGTTCAACGACTTCAAGAACGAGGTCGCCAGCTATTCCGGCGACGTGAAGAGCAAAATCTCCTTGGAGTACAACGGAACGACCAGGGAACTCACGAAAAAGGACTTTTCCCGCATGTTCATGGTGATGGTGTCCTCCCGCGTCCGCAAGGACCACGTGGTCGGCGCGAGCATCCTGGACTCGATGACCGTCCGCCTTACGAAGATTCTGGACGAGAGCGCCGAAATGACCATCTCCAAGACGGACAAGGGCTTCGTCAAGGTGACGTATCAGTCCGAAAAAAGCAGCTACACCTACTGGTTCCAGTGCTCGTACGACAACATCCAGATTTACGCCGGCCTGAAGGAGGGCGCCTGATCGCAGGCGCTTTTTTTATGGTAAATAAAGCATGTGAGGCTGTCATTCCCCGGGCAAATCCGGTATAATCAATACTGGGATGAAGCCGAAGCTGCTTAAGCGCTTCAGCATGACGGGCCGCCTTCATCGCGCTGGCATGTCAGCGCGATGAAGGGCCGCAATCCCTTCCGCCTTCCCGGTATGCCGCTTTACAACCGAACAGAACCCGCTTTCCTGATCCGACTGGGCGCGCGCGTTGGAAAGGACGCGCTGTCAGAACGACCTTTGAGCTGGAGGAGGAAGCATGGCAAAGGCTCGGTATGAATCGCAGATGGGAGCAAAGATCCTGATGGGTGTGGCGTTTGGGCTGCTGGTGTTCGCCGCTGTGTTCATCGCGCTGTCTCTTGCGGTCACCGGCAGGTTCAACCGTTTCAAGCAGGAAGTCGCAAGCATTTCGGGCGACGTCAAGAGCAAAATCGTCGCCGAATACCACGGCGAGCAGACAGAACTGAGCAAGAAGAGCTTCGGCCGCATCTTTCTGGCCATGGTCAGTTCCCGAAGAAAAGAGATCCTGCCCGGCGCCAGCATCACCGACCAGGTGGCCTTCCACCTCTCCAACGTGGGCGGCCAGCAGGCGGTGATGACCGTGAGCAGGACGGACAAGGGCTATGTGAAGGTCACCTACGAGGCCGACGACTGCGATTACACCTACTGGTTCGAGTGCGGGTATGTGCACATTCTGAACCTGGCCGGCCTGACGCCCTGCTGACGGCGGGGGTGACGCAAACATTTGCGCCCGGGGCTGTTTTTCCCCGGGTTTCTTATGTATAATGGAGGCAGCCCAAACAGGGAGGATTGACGATGTCCATTCGACTGAACGAACGCGTGACATGCCCCAAGTGCGGCTTTGTCTATGAACATGAGTGCTGCCCCAGCGTCAACGCCGCTGCCGACCCGGCGCTCAAGGAGCGGGTGCTGTCCGGCGGCATCTGCGTCACCACCTGCCCGAGCTGCAAGGTGGTCACGCGGCTGGTGTACCCCTGCCTGTACCAGGACCCGGAGCGGGACTTTGCGGTGTATTTTCTGCCCAGGACGGAGGCGCGCTCCATCCCCATGAACGGGATGGAGGCCCTGACCGAAGGCATGGCGGTCAGCACCCGCCGCCTGGTGGATGATTATACAGAGCTGATGGAGAAAATCGCCATCTTTGAGCAGGGGCTGGACGACAGGGTGATGGAGTTGTTCAAGGCGTACACCGCCCTTTCCATGATGGCCCAGCCCAACGCCTTCAAGCCGGACAAGCTGCTCTTCGAGGGCAAGGGCGGGGAAGGGCACTTCCTCATGCTGGGCGTGCGGGACGGCGAGACCCGCAAGCTCGCGGTGCCCGAAAAGCTGTATACCGCGCTCTCCGCGGTGGTGGGCGGCCGCGACTGGGGCGAGAACGGCGACTTCGTGATGGTGGACATGGTCTGGGCGCTGGACCTTCTGAAGCGCGAAGGCAGCATCCTGGACAAGGCCAGTGCCTTTTCCGCGGGAGGATTGCAATGAACCGCAATGCCATGGACGAAACCGAAAGCCGCGTGCTCTGGAACGACAGAAAGCGCATCCTCGGCATGCCCATCTCCTTCACCCGCTATTCGGTGGAGGAGGACAGGCTGCTGACCCAGAAGGGCCTTTTCAAAACGGAAGTGGACGAGATTTTGCTGTATCGCATTCTGGACATCAAGCTCGTCAAAACCCTGGGACAGAAGCTGTTCGGCGTAGGCACCATCACCCTCTACACGGCGGACAGCAACCAGCCCACCTTCGAAGTGAAAAACATCAAACACCCGGACAAGGTGCGCCGCTTTCTGAGCAGGATCGTCGAGCAGTGCCGGGAGGAGAAGCGCGTCCAGGGCCGGGAGATGTTCGGCGTAGCCGGCGGCGCGGCCACCCGCTCCACCTTTGCCGACCTGGACGGCGACGGCATTCCCGACTGAATGAAACTGGAGTAAACCTATGATTCCTGTCCCATCCCTTCCCGAAGAGGAAATCGCGGAACTCCGCAAAACCTTCGAAACGCAGCTACGCTCCACCTGTCGGGAAGGCGTGGAGGAGCTGCTCGAATGGCTTGCCACGGAGACGGATTTTTACACCGCCCCCGCCAGCGCCACAAAGCACGGTGCCGTCGTCGGGGGGCTTTTGAAGCACTCGGTGTACGTGCTCAAGTACCTTCGCAACTTCATCAAGCCCTTGGGCGACGCCATCCCGGACGACTCGGTCATCGTCGTAGCGCTGCTGCACGACCTGTGCAAGGCGAACTTCTACACCATACGCACCAAGAACGTCAGGGTGGGGGACCGCCAGTGGGAGGAGCAGGAGTACTTCGCCATCGAGGACCAGCTTCCTTTGGGCCATGGCGAAAAGTCCGCCATGCTGGCCCAGCGGTTCATCGAGCTGACGGACGACGAGCTGCTGGCCATCCGCTGGCACATGGGCGGGTTTGACGACGCCGCCCGCCAGTACTCGGGCGGACAGGCCCTGGCCGCCGCCTTTGCGCGCTGCAAGCTGGCCGTGGCCATGAACGTGGCAGACATGTACGTCGCAAACATCATCGGGTACTGACCTTTCCTGTAATGCTCGGCCTACCCGCGTCATATGAATGTACAAATGACGTGGGGAGGGAGAACATGCAGGAATATATCAAGGAACGCTGCCGCGCCGTGGGCGCGCACATCGTGGAAACGGGCTGCACCGTGCGCCAGGCGGCGCAGAAGTTCGGCGTGAGCAAGTCCAGCGTGCACAAGGACGCCACCGAGCGCCTTCCGCTGGTGGACGCCAAGCTCGCCGAAAAGGTGCGCGCCGTCCTCGCCGCGAACAAGGCGGAACGGCACATCCGCGGGGGAAAGGCCACCCTTCTGAAGTACCACCCCGAAGGAAAAAAGGCAAAAGAACAGAAAGAAGGAACCTAACGCCATCCATCCTTCACATTATAAAGCCTTCGCCGGCGCGAAAAGCGCCGGCGAAGGCTTTTCTGGCGTTTGCATGAAAATGGCGGCGGAAGAGCTTTGTCAGTTCAGCAGCGCCACGCCGATGGAAAGGTAGGACAGGAACGATGCCCACAGCAGGCAGGGGACGAGGAGCTTTCCCGCGGCTTCATAACAGCGGGAGAACAGGTCCATGGTTATGGCGATGGCGGCCATGAACAGCAGCGCCAGCCCCACCGCCACCAAAAACGCCTGCGCCAGAAAAAACACTACCACAAAGGCTGCGCCCGCCGCCAGCTGCGCCGCGTAGGCCGCCAGCGCCCGGCGCCGGCGCAGGGGGGCGCAGTCGCACTTGAGCACGAGATAGCTCGCGATGCCCATCAGCACGTAATGCCCCAGCCACGCGGCCTGAAGGGCGAGCCTCGGCGGGAACAGCGGGGGCAGCCGGATGGAAGCAAGCAGCTTTTCCGCCGCGCCTGCCGTCAGAAGCTCCATCGCGGTGCCGAGGAGCAGCGGCAGCGCGACGCACAGTAGCGCCCACGCCCAGGCGGGAAGCTCGATCTTCTTCGCGGGCGGCGCCGGAAGTTCCACGGCCACCGGCAACGGGGACTCGGCGTCCTTTCGAGTGACTTTCACGCGGATCACCTCAATATATAGGGTATCCCGATTTGGCGGATTTATTCCGTTTCTGCCGGATTCTTCAAACGGCGCAAGAGCCGTTTGCAGGAATATACGCCGCGGCGCGTCAAAGGTGCATGGTTATCCGCCGTGCCGGCCGGAATGCGAAAGCCTTCTTGCCGCTCCATTTCGAAAAAGCTGAAGGGGAAGGGCGAAAAGCGCGGGCAAATGCCCGGCTGTGGCTGTTTTCCTGCTGAACGCTTCAAGGGAGTCAAGGCGGCCGCTGCCGGCAAAAGGCTATTTACTTTTTTGCCGTTTTCGTGTATGATTTTTAACGTCCGATTTTGCCGGTGTGATGGAATTGGCAGACGTGACGGACTCAAAATCCGTTGGTAGCGATACCGTGTCGGTTCGAGTCCGACCACCGGCACCATTTCAGAAGAGAGCATCAACCGTTCGGGTTGATGCTTTTTTATTGTTACTATTTTGCTCATGAATAAATTGCCTGTAACAACTATGAATGATAAAATACATCAAACACCATAGGAGGGCAGGGCAATGAAAGAAACGTATCCGTTTGCGCAGCTTTTTGCAGTTCCGGTGCGTGGTTCCGATTATCTCACAGTGGATGCTGATGGAACGGATTTCGATGAAGTTGATACTTACATTGTTTCATGTTCGCTGAATATTTATGGACTGCCGTTTTTTGATGATGAAGAAGAATGTCCGGATGAAGAGCTTGAAGACAGAATGTGTAAAATATACGAAAGAGTCGGGGCAGGTGATTACTCGGATTTGGTAAAGGCTGGGGAATTGTATGGCAGTTTGATTCTGTATGAGCAAATGCAAAACGACGGCTATGACCCATACACGTTGTGTGATGATTGCAGTGTGGATTTGGAATACGTCATGGCTACGCTTCAGAAAGAAGGAGCGCCTTTAAGCAGCAGTTCGGAAGAGTGGTATCGCAGCATTTTCTATATACACGAGCTTGAAATCTATGAGGATTTTCGGGGCAATGGATACGGAAGCAGTATATTAAACGCCTTACCGGAACTGATTTTTCGATTCTATCATGTGAAGCCGGATATACTGGCCTATTACCCTTCGCCCACCGGAACATGGATTACTAAAGAGCAGAGAGAAGAAGAGTTGCGCGTTTCCAGAATCATCATTGACCGGGCATTTTCCCGGTTTGCTCCGAACGCTGGCAAGCAAAACGAAAACAATGATGGAAAAAAAGTGCTGCCATTTCCTGATATCTTTCAAACAACGGAAGATGATGTCAACAAGTTGCTCGGCCGTAAAAACAGCAGTTCGATTTACCCTGAGCATTTGAAAAACCTCAGACTGATTCACTTCTATGAAATGAACGGTTTTCAGGAGATTGACGGCGAACGTCTTTGGTGGAAAAGCACCCTCTAAAAGTCCCCCCGAATGCGCTGGCTGACTCTGAAGAAGCAGATTTTGCATCATTTCCGTCATTTTGCCAAACCCGCGATTGCCCGCCGTTCACAAAAAGCGTACAATAAATGCATAGAGACCATGAGAAGGAGCAACTGCACATGAAGCTGAACTATCGCCGGACGGTATTCGTGGGGTTCGCGTTTTTGTCCATCTGCGCGTTCTGGCAGATGTACGACAACTTGATCCCGCTGATCCTTAAGAACAACTTCGGCCTGGGGGACACCGTCTCCGGGGTCATCATGGCTATGGACAATATTCTGGCCGTGTTTTTGCTGCCGCTCTTTGGCGCCCTGAGCGACCGCTGCAGCACGAGGCTGGGCAGGCGCACGCCCTTCATCATCGCGGGGGCGCTGCTGGCCGTCACCTTCATGCTGCTCATCCCCTACGCCGCCGGCGAAAGGCTCATGTGGCTGTTCTTCGTGGCCCTGGGCATGACGCTGTTCTCCATGGGCATTTACCGCTCCCCCGCGGTGGCGCTGATGCCCGACGTGACCCCCGCGCCCCTGCGCTCCAAGGCCAACGCCGTCATCAACCTGATGGGCGCGCTGGGCGGCATTTACACGCTGGGGATGACAAAGCTCCTGGCGGGCGGCAGCAGGGAGGGGGACACGTACTTCCCCGTGTTCCTCGCGGTGGCGGGGCTGATGCTTTTTGCGGTGGCGGTTCTGGTGCTTACCATCCGCGAAAACAGGCTCCGCGTGGCGGACGACGGGCCCAAACAGGAGGAAAAGCCGGAAAGGAAGGCCGAAAAACTCCCGCCCGAGGTGAAAAAGAGCCTGATTTTAATCCTCGCCTCGGTGTTCTTGTGGTTCATGGGCTACAACGCCGTCACCACCGCCTTCACCAAGTACGCCGAAGCCACCTGGCGCATGAACGTGGGCGCCGCGTCCACCTGCCTGCTGGTGGCCACCGGCGGCGCTATTGTGAGCTACATCCCCGTGGGCATCATCTCGTCGAGGATCGGCCGCAAGAAGGTCATCCTGATGGGCGTGGGCATTCTGGCGGCGTGCTTTGGCATCGGCGTGCTGTTCACAGAGTTTTCACCTGTGTTGTACCCCGTCTTTGCCCTCATCGGCTTTGCGTGGGCGTCCATCAACGTCAACTCCTACCCCATGGTGGTGGAGCTGGGCAGGGCCGGGGACATCGGCAAATACACCGGCTATTACTACACCTTCTCCATGTCCGCCCAGATCATCACGCCGGTGCTCTCCGGCGCGCTCCTTGAATTCGCGGGATACTGGACGCTGTTCCCCTACGCCGCGCTGATGGTGGCGGGTGCGTTCGTCACCATGATGCTGGTCAAACACGGAGACAACAAGCCCGGCCTGCCCCAGGACAGGATGGAGCTCCTCGGCGCCATGGACGACTGAAAGGAGCGCCTTTCGCCATGCTGTTTTGGATTGCCGCCGCTGCGCTTGCCGCGCTTGTGCCGGCCTACCTGCTTTTGGTTTTCCCCGGAAGGAACCGCGGCCGCATGGAGCCGTTTCTGCACAGGAACTACGCCCACAGGGGGTTGCACGACCTTTCGAAGGGCATCCCCGAAAACTCCCTTGCCGCCGTTGCCGCCGCGGTGGAACAGGGCTATGGCATGGAGCTGGACGTGCACCTGACAAAGGACGGGCAGCTCGCCGTGTTCCACGACGACACCCTGAACAGGATGTGCGGCATCGAAGGCAACGTGGAGCGCAAAACCCTTGCCGAGCTGCAGGCGCTGCGCCTTGCCGGCACTTCCGAGCGCATCCCCGCCTTTGAGGAAGTGCTGAAACTGGTGGACGGCAGGGTGCCGCTGATTGTGGAAATCAAGGGCACCTCGTTCAATACCGGGGTGTGCCGCCGCGTCCACGAAGCCCTGAAGGGCTACCATGGCGCCTACGTCATCGAGTCTTTCAACCCCGTGTACGTCCGCTGGTGGCGAAAAAACGTCCCGGGAATCCCCCGCGGCCAGCTTTCGGGGGACCTGCTCAAAGAGGGCGCCAAAAGCTTCAAGGACAGCCTGCAGCGCTGGGCCATCAAGCACCTTCTGACGAACTTCCTCACCCGGCCGGACTTCGTCGCCTACGACTGGCGGGACGCGCGCGGCCTGAGCTTTCGGCTCTGCCGCGGCCTGTTCAAAACCGCCACAGTGTTCTGGACGGTGAAGGACGAAAAAGCTTTCGAATCGGTGAAGGACCGCTGCGGCGCGGTGATCTTTGAGGGGTTCCTGCCGCCCATTGAAAACCGCGGCGCAAGCACCCAATCCGATTAGTTTTTCCGGGCAGCATCCCGACGGGATGCCGCCCGGTTTTTTCATGAAACGCGGGGTGGCTGGAAAAACTCATCCCAAGGGATTTGAGAAGTTTTCGCCATACAGTTCTGTCGAATTGACTTTATTGCTGTCGAATGGTATTGTAAGAGTAATTAGAGATGGCAAACTTTTCCGGTGGCGCAGGAAGGAGCAGAACATGGCAGAAAAGGTGATCCGTCTGGACAAAACAGTTTACGAATTGTGCACCGCCGATCCGGGAATCCTTCCAATACTTGCGGAAGCGGGGTTCTCGGAGGTGACGAAGCCGGGCATGCTGAACACCGTGGGGCGGTTCATGACCATCCCCAAGGGCGCAGCCATGCGGAAAATCGACCTTGCGAGCGTCAGGAGGACTTTCGAACTGCACGGTTACACCATTGAGGAGGCGACGACATGAGCGCAGAAATCAACAACAGGGAGTTTCGCCAGCAGGTGCTGCGGGAGCTGATTGCCCAGCTGCACGAGGGCAAGAGCGTGGACGAAGTCAAAGGCAGGTTCGCCGAGGTGTTTGAGAATGTCTCCGCGGAGGAGATCGCCCAGGCGGAACGGGCCTTGATCCAGAGCGGGCTGCCCGTTTCGGAGATTCAAAGGCTGTGCGACGTGCACGCCGCGGTGTTCAAGGGCTCCATCGAGGAGATTCACAGGCCGACGGACCCCTCCAACATCCCCGGCCACCCCGCCCACACCCTCAAGCGCGAGAACCGCGCCATCGAAAAGGTGGTGGAAGCCGTCAAAAAGCAGCTTGCAAAGCTGCCGGACGACGACGCCGAGAAGGAAATCAGAAAGGAACTGGAAAAGCTCGCAGAAGTCCACCGCCACTATCTGAAAAAGGAGAACCTGCTCTTCCCCTACATGGAGCGGTACGGCATCACCGCGCCGCCCAAGGTGATGTGGGGCGTGGACGACGAGATCCGCGAGCAGCTCAAGGAGGTGCGCGCGCGGCTGAAGGACGAAAAGGCGGCGGACATCAGGTTGAAGATCGAAGCCTTGTTGGACAAGGTCACCGAGATGATCTTCAAGGAAGAGAACATCATGCTGCCCATGCTGCTGGAAAAGCTGACGGCGGACGAGTGGAAGCTCGTCGCGGACAGCAGCGCCGAGTTCGGCTACTGCCTTATCGACGGCGTGCCCGTCTGGACGCCGTCGGAGGAAAAGCAGGCTGATAAGGCGGAACAGGCGCCAAAGCAGGAGGGCGCGGACGGCGAAATCGTCCTGCCCACCGGCAGGCTGAAGCTGGAAGAGCTCGTCAAAATGCTGGACACCCTGCCCGTGGACATCACCTTCGTGGACAAGGACGATGCGGTGAAATACTTCTCCCAGAGCAAGGAGCGCATCTTCGCCCGCACGAAGGCGGTCATCGGGCGCAAAGTCGCCAACTGCCATCCCCCGGCCAGCGTGCACATCGTGGAAAAGCTGGTGGAGGACTTCAAGGCGGGCAAAAAGGACCACGAGGATTTCTGGATCCGCATGGGGGACCGGTTCATTCTCATCCGGTACTTCGCCGTCCGGAACGACGCGGGCGAGTATCTGGGCGTGCTGGAAGTCACCCAGAACATCAAGCCCTTCCTCGAGCTCAAGGGAGAAAAACGGCTGGTGTCGGACGACTGACGGGCGCAAAAAAAGGAGCATGGCGATGGCCATGCTCCTTTTGCTGTGCTGTGTTCTAGAAACCTGCAAACTCCCTGCCAAAGGAACGGCACTCGTCCTCGTCCGGCGCGAGCAGCTGGATCAGCCCCTCGCCGAACACCTGCGCCCCTGCGGCCTTGGTGCGCTCCACCCAGTTGCGCATCCATTCGCCGTCCCCCCAGCCGTACGAGCCGAAGAGGGCGACCTTTTTGCCGGCGAGCCCGCCCTCTATCGCCGAAAAGAAGGGCTCGAACTCCCCGTCCTCCAGCTCCTCCGAGCCCATGCTCGGGCAGCCGAAGGCGAACGTTTCGTATTGGTCCACAATGTCGGGCGTCACCTGGTCCACGGAGAACAGCGCGGCCTGCGCGCCGGCCTCCTTCAGTCCTTCCTCGATGGCTTTCGCCATCGCCTCGGTGTTGCCCGTCCCGCTCCAGTAAACAATCGCAGTGGTCATCTTTCCTTCTCCTTTATGGGTCCTCGACTATACTGCCGCCGTGGGCAGATCGGCGGCAAACAGGCTGCCGCCGTTTTCAATGTGATGCATCAGGGTGCGCTTGCACCGGTCGTGCTCCTCGAACATCGCCGCCGCCCGCTCCTCGTCCCCGAACACCTTCCACGGGCCGGACAGCTTGCAGGCCTGCTGCCTTTGCATGAAGCCGATCACGTCCTCCGCGGGGTAGCCCAGGAAGAATCCCACCTCGTGGGGGAACTCCACGGACTCGGAGAACCGCCTGCGCAAAAAGCGCAGCATGGGCATCAGGCCTTCATCCACCGGGTAGCGGAGGGCGGCAAGCTCCCTGCGGACGACGTCCTGGTTCAATGCGGCGGAAAGCACCGCAGGGTGGTAAACAAGCGTCAGTTCCATCCTGCCCCGCCAGTTGAGCCACAGCACGCGAAATCCGCGGCTGACCAGCAGCGCCCAGGGGGCGCTTTTTGGCAGCGCTTTTTCGGCCAGCAGCGCGGCGGGCTTTTTGCCCAGCAGCACCGGCGCGCAGTGGTGTGCCAAAACCCATTCAAAGTTTGGGTGCATGATCAATCCTTTCCTGAATGCCGGCGCAAATGCCGGGTGATGGGATGCGCACGCCGGAAAAGCGCAGGAGGCCGGTCTGCGGCAGTTTGCGGCGTTTTGCATCAGGCAGGGTGCTTTCACGGGGAAGTGCGTGCCCTGCCGTCCCTGTTAGGTTTTGCAGCCGCGGCAGGGCGCATGCGCGCCGCGCCTTTTTCGGATGAAGCCAATGTGGTTAGTTACAACTAACCACGCGCCGGAAAAAATGCGCCTTGCGGCGCCGGTTTGTCTCAACTAACTTGCAGGATTATTGTAAACCCGCTGGGAAACGCTGTCAAGGCTTTGGGCTCAAAAACAGTTAAAAAGGGAAAGAGTCCGCCAAATGGAGACGGGCGGGCCTGCATGAGACCGGCATCAGGGAAGAACCCCAGCAGAAACGATTCCAAATCGGCCTGATGCCGTCCATCAAAGCGGCACCCCAGACCGCACAGCGTCTTGACAAGCCTGCGCAAGCCCAAAAGACTTGCGCGGCAGCTTCATGCGGGCATCCAGCGTCCTGCCGTCGCCGCGGCCGTCAAAGCCCAGGCCTCGGCGAGGGTTTTTACTGCGGGACGGCGATATTCCTGTTGCGAAGCAGAAGGGCGCATCAAAACTTACTGGCGGATTTTTAAAACGGCTGTAAGGGGAAAACTGTCATCACTGACGGCTGTGTGCTATACTGCCATTGGGGATGGGAAGACCCGCGCAAGCCGGGCCAAACGAACCACAACGAGCGAAAGACGAGGTATGCCATGGCGGAAATCTACCTTGCCGGCGGGTGCTTCTGGGGGACGGAAAAGTACCTCGCCTCCATCAAAGGCGTCGTTTCCACCGAAGTGGGCTACGCCAACGGAAACACCGAAAACCCCACCTATGAGGATGTCTGCAAAAGGAACACCGGCCACGCCGAGACGGTGCACGTCACCTACGACCCCGCGGTTTTGCCGCTGGCGTTCCTGCTAGAGCTTTACTATGAGTCCATCGACCCCACCTCGGTGAACAGGCAGGGCGGGGACGCGGGCACGCAGTACCGGACGGGCATCTACTACGTGGACGAAGCAGACCTTCCTGCCATCCGGCGGTCCATCGAAAAGCTGCAAAAACGCTTTGACAGGCCGGTCGCCATCGAGGTGGAGCCCTTGCGCAATTTCTACCGCGCTGAGGAGTACCACCAGAAGTACCTGGACAAGACCCCGAACGGCTACTGCCACATCCCAAGGCAGCGGTTCGAAATGGCGGCAAAAGCGGTGGTCAACCCCGCGCAGTACGCCGCGCCAGACCCCGAAGAGCTCAAAAAGCGCCTGACGCCGCTGCAGTACGAGGTCACCCAGCGCGGCGCCACCGAGCCGCCCTTCGCGAACGCGTACTGCGACCATCACCAGAAGGGCATCTACGTGGACATCACCACCGGCGAGCCGCTGTTCTCGTCGGCGGACAAGTTCGACTCCGGCTGCGGCTGGCCGAGCTTCGCAAAGCCCATCGACCCCAACGTGGTGAAGGAAAGGCTGGACCTCTCCCACGGCATGGTGCGCACCGAGGTGCGAAGCCGCGCCGGAAACGCCCATCTGGGCCATGTGTTCCCGGACGGGCCGAAGGACAAGGGCGGGCTGCGCTACTGCATCAACAGTGCCGCGCTGCGCTTCATCCCCAGGGAGGACATGGAGAAGGAAGGGTACGGGTATTTCATAGACCTGGTGGAGTGAAGGGGAAGGGCGGTTGCTTTCGCCTCTTCGCCCGCGTGTTCGCGGCAGGCGCCGGGCGGAGCACACGCGCACGCCTGACACGCCGCCTGCGCCCTCAAGCGCAAAACCGCGTCTCACGAGTCGGGGAAGCGGCTTTCCTTCCGGCAAGTGGATAACAGTCCGAAAGGAAGTTTTCATCCGGTAAACGGCCTGCTCTCAAACACTGAACGGCTCCATCCGGCAAACAGCCCGCACACCAGAAAACGGCATAAAAAGAAGCGGCCCCCGCAAAGAGGCCGCTTTTTTCCTTGTGTTACCGGAGTCTGAACTTCTCCACCTCGTCGCGCAGCGTGGCGGCCTGGGCGGACATTTCCTCGCTGGTGGCGGAGTTCTCCTCCGCGGTGGCGGCGTTGTTCTGCACCACCGAGGAGATCTGCTCCAGCCTGGTTTTGATCTGCTCGATGGCGCGGGCCTGTTCCAGCGTGGCCTTCTCGATCTTCAAAATGCTCTCGTTGACCAGGTTGGCCTTGGCGCCCACGTCCTGCAGGATGTTCGCGGTCTTTTTCGTGGTCTGCATGCCCGTGACGATGCTCGCCACAGAGGATTCGATGAGTTCCGCGGTCTGCTTGGCGGCTTCGGCGGACTTGGCGGCCAGCGCCCGCACCTCGTCCGCCACCACGGCGAACCCCTTGCCGGCGCTGCCGGCGCGGGCGGCCTCGATGGCGGCGTTCAGGGCGAGGATGTTGGTCTGGAAGGCGATGTCCTCGATGACTTTGGTGATGTTGGTGATCTGCTCGGAAGCCTGGCTGATGCCCTCCATGGCGGCGGTCAGCTCGGACATGTGCGCGTTGCCGGTGCTGACGCCCTCCACCGCCTCGGCCACGAACGACGTGGCGCGCTTGACGTTTTCGGAGTTCTCTTCAGCCTGCCGCGCGATTTCGCCGACGGAGGCGTTGAGCTCCTCCACGGAGGAGGCCTGCTCGGTGGAGCCGGACGCCAGGGCCTCGGCGCCGCTGGCCATCTGGGAGGCGCCTGTGCTGACCTGCTCGGCGGCGATGAGGATGGTCTGCATCGTGCTGTTCAGGTTGGAGACGGTCTCCTCAAAGGCGGCCTTCAGCTGGGCGAAGTCGCCGGGGTAGTCCATGTCCAGCCGGATGCGAAGGTCGCCCTTCGCCAGCCTCGCCAGGTTTTCCATCAGGTTCTGCAGGATGTTGCGCTGCAGGCTGTTGGCCTTTTCGATGAGCGCCGCCATCTGGCCCAGCTCGTCCCGGCTCTCGTACTCCACCTTCGCGCTCATGTTGCCCTTGGACATCTCCTCGTAAGCGCCCATGATGCGCTTCACGGGGGTCAGGATGGATCTGCGCAGGAGCTGGGCCACTGCCACGGAGAGCACCAGGCACACCACCGTTGCGGCGATGAGCATGATGGTGGCAAGGTTCTTTGCCTGCCTCGCCTCCTCGCTTTGCTGGGCGGCGTGCAGGTCGGAGGTGGTGCTGAACTCGCTCAGGATGGTCACGGCCTCGTCAAACGGGGGCAGATAACTCTCCTTGAAGATGGCGTACGCCGCCCGCTTGTTCTCCGGAGTGGGGTTCTGGAGCAGGGCCACAATCTTCTGCCTGGCGCTGGCCGCCAGTTCCAGGAAGGACTTCACGCGGCGGATGTCGCTGTCGCGGGAGGAGTCCCGCTGGCTCGCCGCGTAGGCCTCCAGCATCTCAAAGGCCTGCGCGCCTTCGGCTGAGGCGCTTTCCAGAAGGCTCTGGACGGCGGCCGGTTCCTCCTCGAGCAGGGCGCGGGTGATGTACCGCTGGGCGGAGACGATGTTCCTGCGGATGGTCCACAGCTGGGTGGTGTGCGGCAGGGTGTACTGGCTGTAAAGATCCACCTGTTCCCCAAGCTGCCGGATGCTGAGGATGGACAGCGTGGAGGCGAGGATCATGAGGGCGAGGATCACTCCAAACCCCATGAGGAGTTTCTTGCTGACGGAAAGATTCTTCATGGCGTGTTCTCCTTTGCGGCTCCGGCGACGAAAAAACAGACGGGGCACGGTTTGGGCGAAACTATCGCCCGGCTCGGGTCAGGTGCCCCTTTTGCCGGAGTATTCAGCTGTGATGGGATGATGGCTGAGCGTGCTGCGTCCGGGGAAAATGCGGGGAACCGCTTTTCCCGTCGATGTCGCAGCGCAAGGTTTGCGCGGGCTGCTAATGAAAAACCAATCCGTAGTCGAGGGTCGTCATCACGTTGGGCAACTCTCCATTCTCGCAGATTTTATGCACAGCCGTCCATCAGGGCGGATGCATTTTGAAACGGGCGCCGCAGTTTTCAGCGGTTAATCCTTGCGGTAGACCGCGGGCATCACGTACCGGTAGCGGGTCTTTTCGCGGTTGAGCCCCTCGGAATGGCCGATGAACAAAAACCCCCCGGGTTCGGTGATGTCATACAGCCTTTCCACCAGCCGCTCCTTGGTCTCGGTGTCGAAGTAGATCATCACGTTGCGGCAGAAGATAACGTGCATTCTGCTGCGGAAGGGGAAGGGGTCCATCAGGTTGAGCCGGCGGAAGATGACCTCGCTGCGGATCTCGTCGGACACCTTGTAGTTCCCGTTTTCGTCCGTCGTGAAATAGCGCTTTTTCCACTCGGCGGGCACGTCGTTCATCTTGTCCGCGGAATACACGCCGGCCTTGGCGATGTCCAGCACCTTCTGGGAGATGTCCGTCGCCAGGATTTTCGTGTCCATGCCGTGCCGCCTTGGGCCGAGATAGTCCGCGATGAGCATGGCCAGCGTGTAGGGCTCCTCGCCGGTGGAGCAGGCGGCGCACCAGATGTGAAGGTCCCTGTAGCGCATGGTGTCCACCAGATAGGGGAGCACGGTGTTTTTGAAGTAATGAAAATGCGCAGGCTCGCGCATGAAGAAGGTGTGGTTGGTGGTGATGCGGTTGAGCATTTCGGTGGCGGCCTGGCCGGTCTTGTCCGCCTTCACGTAGTCCAGATACTCGACAAGGCTGCCAAAGTTTCTGCTCATGAGCACGCTGCGGAGGCGGCCCTCCACCAGCGTCTTCTTTTCCTTTTTGAAGTGAATGCCGTAATGGGCCTTCACGTAATCGGCAAACTGCCTGAAATCCTGTTCGCTGATCTGCATGCTGGGTCTTCCTTCGTCAGGCGCCGGCGGCGCGCGGAAATCCTTTTGCGTTGCGTGGCGCCGCCGCGGGACGGCGCAGGACGACATGGTCGTCCATTTAATAAATCGGTTGTTTTTTCGCGCACATAAGCCGCAGAAGGGCAAAAACCCGGACCAAAAAGTTGCTTTTACGATCATAACAAAGCCTGTGCCGGGGCGTCTGGCACTCAAAGGTGCTGCCTATGTTTCGCGTGCGGATAACGCCGCCGCTAAAGGGATTTTCGAAAACGGCGTTCGGGGAAATCAAACGCCCCAAACACAAAAGGAACCGGGCCAGTGCCCGGTTCCCGAAAGTTTCGCCGAGTGTCCGTCAGCCGTTCTTTTCCGACCGCTTGCAGAACAGAAGGCCGATGAGCATGACGACGACGAAGATTCCCAGGTAGTACGCCACCGCCATCTTGTGGCTGACCACGGCGGCGGCCATCATGAACAGGCAGCCGAGGATGGCCAGGCTGTTGATGCCGAAGCGGGAGAAGGGCTTCATATCCCGCTCCTTGATCATCGACATGATGAAGATCGGAATGTACGCCGCGTACAGCGTGATGATGGGCAGCTCCGACGAGTCGAAGCTGAAGGGGCCGAACCACAGCGGCTCGGTGAGGTTGGCGCCGTAGAAGTACATCAGCCAGAAGCCGCAGAGCAGCACGCCGACGATGGAGGAGTTGCTGGGCATGTTGGTGGCGGGGTCCACCTGGCGGAACATGTCCGGCTTGGGGCCGACGCCGCGGGCGGCCAGGGAGTACAGGCCGCGGGTGCAGCCCAGCATCAGGCCGTTGAGGGTACCCAGGCAGGAGACGACGATCAGCACCTTGACGATGGTTGCACCCGCACCGCCGAACAGGGCGGAGAAGGCGGGGGTGGTGCCGTCGTTGAGGACGACGTCCCGCTGCACCGCGCCGAACAGGCCGATGTTGTACAGCGTGTACACGGTGATGACGATGAGCGCGCCGCCCACGAGGGCCTTGGGAAGATTTCGCTTGCTGTCCACCAGCTCCGCGTTGATGCTGGTGGCGATGATCCAGCCTTCGTAGGCGAAGGCCGTCGCACAGACGGAGGTGAACAGCGCGATACCCGGCTCAAAGGTGGCGGGATTCCTCGGGAGGGCGGCGAAGTTCTGCACCATCAGGCCGTTCACCAGCCCCACCACGGTGCCGATGACGCCCACCGCGATCAGCGGCACGAGCTTGATGACGGTGGTGCTGACCTGGAACTTGCCCGCAAGCTTCGGGGAAAGGGCGTTCATGGCGTAGCTGGCGCACAGGAAGAACGCCGCGATGGCCAGGCAGCCGCCGCCGGTAATGTCCATTCCGAACAGCTCGCAGAAGTACCTGGCCGAAACCCACGCCAGCACGGAAGTCAGCGATGGGTAGTAAATCGTCGTCATGAACCAGCCGATCATGTAGCCGTACCTGGGGCTGACGGCGACTTCGGCGTAGTCCACAATGCCGTTGACCCGCTCGTATTTGGCGGCGAGGTTGGCGAACGCCAGCGAGCAGACGATCATGATCAGGCCGCCGATCACCCATGCCAGCACGGAAATCGGCAGGCTTCCTTCGGAGACATCCAGCACTTTCTGCGCCTTGAAGAAGATGCCGGAGCCGATGATGATGCCGACGACCATCGAGATCGCCGTGGGCAAACCATACTTGCGCTTGAGTTCGTTCTGCATAATTCGCGACTCCCACTTTCATAGAATGGACTGAAAAGACGGATGAAAGCATCTATAAAGAGACAATACTATATGGACTTTGCCGATGTCAACAGAAAAGCATTCAATTTTGCAAATTAATTTGATAAATCCCCAGAGCGCGAGGATATTGCAATTTTGTCACCCTTTTCCAGCGCGTCTTTGCTATAATGGTGAAAAATGCTTGCGCAGGAGATTCGATGGAACGCAAAACGCCCGAAAACGGTCAAAAAGTCCCTGTCGCGCCCGAACACGGGCGCAAAAAAGCGCCCGAAAAGGCACCTGAAAACGCGACTGAAAGCGCGCCTGAAAACGCGCCCGACAGCACAGCCGAAAGCGCGCCCGAAAACGCGGCAACGGAAGCCCAGAAGGAGAATCCCGCCCCCCGGCGGGAGGACGCGGACTATCAGCGCCGCCGCAGGATCGTGAGCGTCGTCTCCATCGCCGTGCTGATCGCCTTTTTCGCGGTGACGTACTTCGTCGTCGGCAGGCCCCTGCTCGCCACCGTGGAAAACCCGGAGGCCTTCCGGGAATGGGTGAACAGCCACGGCGCTTTGGGGTACCTCGCGATGGTGGGCATCATGGCACTGCAGGTGATTTTTGCGGTGATTCCCGGCGAACCCATGGAGGTGGGCGCGGGGTACGCCTTCGGCGCGTGGGCGGGCATGGCGCTGTGCCTTGCGGGGGCGTTTATCGGGCAGCTCATCATCTTCTTCTTCGTGCGAAGGTACGGCGTCCGGCTGGTGGAGGCGTTCGTCTCCCGGGAGAAGATGCAGTCCGTGCGGTTTTTGAACGACAGCCGCAAGCTGGAGCTTCTGACCTTCGTGCTCTTCCTGATTCCCGGCACTCCGAAGGACGTTCTGTCCTACGTGGCGGGGCTGCTGCCCATCAACATGTGGCATTTTCTCCTGCTGTCCACCGTGGCGCGCATTCCCTCCGTCATCTCCTCCACCATCGTGGGCAGCGCTTTGGGGGACGGAAGGCACAGGACGGCCATCGCCGTGTTCGCCATCACCGCGGTGGTGTCCGCCCTGGGCGTACTGTTTTACAGAATCTATGAAAAAAGCCGGAGCGCGGCGGCCGCACGCCGCGAAGACGGTGGAAAGGCAGGCCGGAAATGAAGGAAATCGACAAGGAACGCTTTGTCCGGGTTTACAGGCAGGGCGCGCTGCGCTCGTTCGAAATCATCGTGGACCGGGTGACCGGCGTGAACTACCTGTTTGCCACCTACGGCGAGGCGGGCGGCATCACGCCGCTGCTGGACAAAAACGGCTACGTCATCGTCACCGATCCCTCGGACATCAAAAAAGTGTAGCCAGAAGCGCGCCAAAAGCCCGCGCCAGAGTCGGCGCGGGCTTTTGCTTTGCAAAAGGGGGGGGCGGAAACGGCTCCTGTAAATCAACACAGCGCGAAACACCTGCATTCCCGCGCCGGCAAAGCGCAAAAAACTGTGCCGGCGGGACTGCCTGTGAATTACATCTGCTCGTCCCGCTCCCCGTAGCCGGCGGCGGGGTTGATGTAGCTGGCGGGGATCCAGCCCACCACATACGCCCTTTCGCTGCCGAAAAAGATCTCCCGCCGCGCGCCCTTTTCCGCGATGACGAGGACGAAGGAGCCGTCCCTGACGGTGCCGATGACGGGGGCGCCGGCAGAAGCGTCCCTTCGCACGTTCACCCTGCCGCCGGGGTTCCTCGTGTGGACGCGCGCCACGTACCGCACAGGCTTTTCCGCATCTTCCGTGCGGATGATCCTGCCGGAGGGCGCGTCGGCGATGGCCCAGCAGTCGTTCCAGCGCAGGATGTCCTCCGCCAGCATCCAGCAGCGGCCGCCCTCCCCCCAGTCAGTGCCCCAGCTGTTCTGCACGCGGAACAGCGCGCCGTCGTACCCCCACACGCTCATGGCGTGGCCGCCGTACTCGTTGACGGTGCAGCGGAACAGGCCGTTTTCGTCCGGCTCGTAGCCGGTGATGGGCGCGCTGAACACCACCCGCATGCCGGAAACCAGCGCGGTCTTGATCTCCACGGCGCTCGTCAGAAGGGCGAAGTGCTCGATTTTGTAGCGCTTTGCCAGCCTGAGCAGCCGCGCCTCGTTCCTCTTGACGTACTCTTGGACTTTTTCCACTTCCAGAGGCTTTTCCCCGGTCCAGGGCACGTTGCCCTCGTTCAGCATGGTCTTGAGCGCCAGCCGCAGATACCAGCCAGGGCCCTGGTAGTCGGTGTCCTGCCGCCTGCCGTACAGCCAGTTGGGGTCGAAGTCCGGCCCGTTGGCGGCCTTGCTGGCGTAGCAGCACGCCTGGGCCACGCAGTTGCCCACTTCGCCCTGGTCCACCACCGGCGGCATGGGCTGCATGAACCGCGGCGGAAGTTCCCGCTTCGCCAGCGCCGCAAGGCGGTAATCCCTGGCGTCCGGCGGGGACTGCAGCGCGCCCGTCGCATAGATGCGCATATCTCTCCCTCCCGTGGCGCCACCGCCCTGCGGTTTTGGGCGCAGGCGCTGTTTCAGCATATGCGCCAGGGCTTTTGCTGGACTGGGCGATCAGGGCAGATGGAAAAATCTGAAGGGAGCAGCGTCCTTGCACCAGAAGGCATGCAAAAGGTGCTTTGCCCGACATGGTACATCGCCACGGCACTGCAGGACGCCTGCAGACCCCCGTACCTTTGCCTGCCTGCTGCAGACCGCTGAATTCTTTGCGCGCCCCGCCGCGGGCGGTATCATACCGGGCGAAGCCAGCCCGCGTGGCGCCAAAGGTGCGCTTTTATCTGCCTGCACATACCCTGTTCCTTGCGGCTCGCCTTGTCACTTGAGGCGTTCCACTTGGCAAGAGCGCCCCGCCGCAGGCGGCGTCTCACCGGGTTTAACCCGCCTGCCGGGGCGTTGGAGTGTACCTTAACCTGCCAGAACAGACTTCTCGCCCATGCGGAGCGCCCCGCAAGGACGGGCAACACCGGGAAAGAATCCGCCGCCGGAGCGCCCTGCGTGTCATTTCGGTCGTGTGAGCTGCGGGGCGGACGTCCGCCGTCAGGCAGCGCCGCATAAATAACGCCGCCGTGGGAACAGGCTCCCGCGCTTCACAGGCAGTGCCCAAAAAGAAAAGAGCCGCCGGATACGCCGGCGGCCCTGTTTATGTCTGAACTCCGCGGCAAGGCGCGCTACAGGTCAGCCCTTCCTGCACGCCTCGCAGACGCCGAACACCTCCAGGTTGTGGCCCAGCACGCGGAAGCCCTGCTCGTCCAGCTCGGGGGTGAACTCTATGAGCGGGCAGTTGTGCATGCCGATCATCTTGTGGCAGCCGATGCATACGGCGTAGTGCCTGTGCTGGTGGCGGTTGAGTTCGTAAAATGCCGTGTCGCTGTTCATGACGGTGGTCTTCACCGCGATGTCCTTCTCGACGAAAAGCTCCAAAATCCGGTATACGGTGGACAGCCACGCCTTCTCGCCGTTTTCCTCCAGACTGGCGCAGATCTCCGCGGCGCTCATGGGCCGTTTTTCCCGCTCGAGCACGGCGAGCACGCCCTCGCGCTGCCTGGTTCTCTTGACGCCTGCCGGCCAGGGGGTTTGCGCTTTGCTCAATTCCTTCACCTTCGTCAGTTCTTCTGAATTTATGGTCTGTATGGTCGTATGGCAACACGCCCGGCGGCGGTCAGCGGTTTTTCGCGGCGCGAAGACCGGCGCGCACCCTTTTGCCGATGAGCACCAGCACCAGCACCGCCACGGACACCAGCGCCGTGAACCCGCCGGGGGCAACGTTCAGATAGTAGGACAGGATCAGCCCCAGCATGATGTCGATGACGCTGAACAGGATGGAAAAAATCAGCGTCTTTTTGAAGCCCTGGCCCAGCTGCAGCGCCGTGGCGACGGGCAGCGTGATCATGGAGCTGAGCACCAGCACGCCCACGATGCGGATGGACACCGAAATGGCGGACGCCACCAGCACCGAAAACACGTAGTTGATGAGCCGCACCCTGACGCCGGCGATTTTCGCGGCTTCCTCGTCATAGGCGATGTACACCAGCTGGTGGTACAGGAATACCACCACCAACACGGACAGCGCGCTCAGCAAAAAAACCAGCAGCGCGTCCAGCTTGGTGACGGTCAGAATGCTGCCGAACATGAAGGAGTCCGCGCTGGCGTGCAGGCTGCCCGAACTCATGACGGTGATGGCGATGCCCACGCTCAAGGCGAGGATGATGTTCAAAATGAGCTCCGCCTGCTTTTTGAAGTAGTTGCGCAAAAACTCAATGAGCGCGCCGCAGATGGACGTGAAGGCGAAAGCGCCGATGATGGGGTTCTGCCCCGCGGCAAGGCCCACGGTGATGCCCGCCAGCGACGCGTGGGCAAGGGTGTCCCCGATCATGGACTGCCGGCGCAGCACCAGAAAGATCCCGATGCAGGGGCAGAGAACCGCGATGAACGCCGAGGCCAGCAGGGCGTTCTGCATGAATGTGAAGTTAAGCATGGCGTGCGCTTCCTTTTGCGTTGAGGAACTCCTCGGCGTACTGCTCCGGGGAGCAGAGATGGCCTTTTCCGTCCTTCAGGTGGTAAATCAGGGTGGAATTGGCGATGGCGGCTTCAAGGTTGTGCTCGACGGACAGGACGGTGATGCCGTTTTCGCGGTTGAGCTGCCGCAAACAGGCGTAAATCTCCCGCTGGCTGTGCACGTCGACGCCGGTGGAGGGTTCGTCCAGCACCAGAAGGTCGGGGTCGCCCAGCAGCGCCCGGGCGATGAGGATCTTCTGGCTCTGCCCGCCGGAAAGCTCCCCCATCAAAGAGTTTTTGAACGACGCCATGCCCACCCGGTCCAGGCTTTTTTCAACGGCGCTTTTTTCCCGGATTTTCAGGAGCTTTCGGTAGGAGTTCAGCGCCTCAAAAACCGTGATGGGGAACTGCGCGCCGGAATAGTCGTTCTTCTGGGGCACGTAGCCGATGCGCTTTGCGCGCACCGAAACGCTCCCGGCGGTGGGGGGCAGGAGCTTTAAGATCAGGCGCATCAGCGTGGTCTTGCCGCTGCCGTTGTCCCCCAGAAAGGAGACGTACTCGCCGTCCCTGATGTGCAGGCTGATGCCGCTCAGCACGTACGGCGGCGCGCCGGTATAGGAAAAAAACAGGTTCTCAATACTGATCATGCGAAACGTTCCTTATCCCGCGGGGGTCTGGATGCGAATCATTCGCGCTTGACAGCATTTTCCCCCGCAAATATACTGTATTATAAATGCAAATGGGAAGCATTTGCAAGTGGAGGATGCAAGATGGCAAGAAAAATGGCTGCCGTGCTGCTCTGCGCCCTGCTCGCCTTTGGCATGGCGGCGTGCTCCGCAGGCGGCGAAACCAAAGCGGAGGGCGGCAGGCTCCGCGTGATGGTCTCCTTCAACGCCCTGAAGGAGTTCGCCCAGGCCGTGGGCGGGGACAGGGCGGAGGTGACCGCCCTCATTCCGGACGGCACCGAGGCCCACGACTTTGAGCTCAAGGCCCAGGATCTGGCGGCGCTCGCCGGGGCGGACGTGTTCGTCTACAACGGGCTGGGCATGGAGAGCTGGGCGGAAAAGGCCGTGGAGGCGGCGGGAAACGAAGACCTCATCGTGGTGGTGGCGTCCGAAGGGGCGGATTTGATCCAAAGGGCGGACGGTAACCCCGAAGGGGAAGCGGCGGGATACGACCCCCACGTCTGGCTGAGCGTCAGGGGCGCGGTCACCGAAGCGGTCAACATCAAAAACGCCCTGGTGCAGGCGGACCCCGGGAACGCGGCCTACTACGAGGCGAACTGCGGGGCCTTCGTCAATGAGCTTAACGCGCTCTACGAGGAGTACGCCGAAAAGTTCGCCGGGCTGTCGAAAAAGAGCTTCGTCACCGGCCACGCTGCGTTCGGGTACCTCTGCCGGGATTTTGGCCTGGAGCAGCGGAGCGTGATGGACATGTACGCCGGCGGCGAGCCCAGCGCCCAGCAGCTGGCGCAGCTGGTGGAATACTGCCGGCAGAACGATGTGACCACCATCTTCGCCGAGGAGATGGCCAGCCCCGCGGTGTCCCGGACGCTGGCGAACGAGGTGGGCGCCAGGGTGCAGACCATCTTCACCATGGAAACCGGCGAGGATGGGCGCTCCTACCTCGAGCGCATGGAGGGCAATTTGCAGCGCATTTACGAAAGCCTGGCAAATTAGCCGATCTTTTCGCCGATTTCGGGCGATTTTGCGCAATACCGGGTGTTTTTGGGCTCAAGCATCCAAAACATTTATGGTTGACCGTTGAAAGCGCCAAAGTTATACTTTAAAAAGACTACCTCATAAGGGAGTGAAAACATGGACGGCAAGCCACGAAGTCCTCGCAAGGGCTTCAAGCCCCAGCAAAGCGCATTGACCTGTTTGACGGCTTTGTCAATCGGGCGGTCGTCCATTGCCCTTTGGGGCGGATGAGAGGACTGCCTGCCTTGCTTTGCCGTCAGCTTTGGCGGCTTTTTTGTTGCCTTGGAATGCCTTTGCCGGGGAATCCTAGCAAAGAAAGGAATGATTCCATTGAACCTCGGCATCAAAAAAAGCACAAGGCAGATTCAGAAAAATCGGGTCGACGCCGAAAAAAAGCTCCGCGCCTTCGCCTTTATGCAGGAGGAGGAGCTGTTCAGCGCCCTCGGCACCGCAAAAACAGGCTTGACCTGTGACGAAGCGGAGGAAAGGCTTCACGAGCACGGCAAAAACGCCATTGCCGTGGGCAATCAGAACACCTCGCTGCGCAGACTCAGGGAAGCGGTTTTCAATCCCTTCAACGCCATACTGCTCATCGTCGCGGCGGTGACGTATTTTACCGACGTTGTCGTCTCCCTGAAGCCTGATTATCTGACGGTGTTCATCATTCTCGCGCTGGTGCTGATTTCCAGCATGGTGGCGTTCGTGCAGAGCCGACGCTCAGACAGGGCCGCCGAGCACCTTTCCCACATGATCACCAACACGGCGAGCGTCTTCCGCAACGGCAGGCTCGTGGAGCTTCCCATGGAGGAACTCGTGCCGGGGGATGTGGTGCGCCTGTCCGCCGGAGACATGCTGCCCGCGGATGTGCGCTTTGTCGCCACCAAGGATACTTTCGTAGCCCAATCTGCCCTCACCGGCGAGTCCAACCCCGTGGAAAAGTTCAGCGAAATCCGCAACAGGGAGGACGACGCCCTCACCGACCTTTCGAACATCGGCTTTCTGGGTTCCAACGTGGTCAGCGGCAGCGCCACGGCGGTGGTGCTGTGCACCGGAAACAGCACCTATTTCGGCTCCATGGCGAAAACCCTTTCCGGCGACAGGGCAAAAACCAGTTTTGAGCGGGGCGTGTCCTCCGTCAGCCGGCTGCTGGTGCGCATGATGCTGGTGATGGTGCCGGTGGTGTTCCTCATCAACGGGCTGGCCAAGGGAGACTGGCCATCGGCGCTGCTGTTCGCCATCAGCGTCGCCGTGGGTCTTACGCCGGAGATGCTTCCCGTCATCATGACCTCCACGCTGGCCAAGGGCGCGGTGACCATGTCCAGACACAAGGTCATTGTGCGCACATTGGGGGCGATTCAGACCTTCGGCGAGATGGACATCCTCTGCACCGACAAGACTGGCACCCTCACCGAGGACAAAGTGGTGCTGGAGAAGTACATGAACATCCACGGCGAGGACGACACCCGCATCCTGCGCCATGCGTATTTGAACAGCAGCTTCCAGACGGGGCTGAAGAACCTCATCGACCTCGCGATCATCGAGCGGGCGAAAAAGCACGATCTTGAGGGCCTTCTTGACAACTACACCCTGGTGGACGAGATTCCCTTCGACTTTTCCCGCCGCCGGATGAGCGTGGTGCTGAGCGACAGAAACGGCAAGCGCCAGCTGATCACCAAGGGGGCGGTGGAGGAGATGCTCTCCGTCTGCTCCTTCGTGGAGCTGAACGGGCAGGTGGTGCCCATGGACGACGAAGCCAGGGCGTTCGCCAGAAAAACCTACGAAAAGCACAACGCGGACGGCCTGCGCATGATCGCCGTCGCCCAGAAGAACGAGGTGCCGGGCAGCGGTGTGTTCACCGTCGCCCACGAGAGGGACATGGTGCTCATCGGATTTGTGGGCTTCCTCGACCCGCCGAAGGAGAGCGCCAGAGCGGCGATTTCCGCGCTGAAAGAGCACGGCGTGCGCTCCGTGGTGCTCACGGGGGACAGCGAGGGCGTCGCCGCCAAAGTGTGCCGCAAGGTGGGGGTGGACACAAGCCGCATTCTCACCGGCAGGGATCTGGACGGCATGGACGATGCGGCCTTGCAGGAGGCCATTAAAACCTGCGATCTGTTCGCAAGGCTCTCCCCGTCGCAAAAGGAGCGGGTGGTCAGGGCGTTTCAGGCCAACGGCCACACCGTGGGCTACATGGGGGACGGCATCAACGACGCGCCGCCCATGCGCCAGGCAGACGTGGGCATTTCGGTGGACAGCGCGGTGGACATCGCCAAGGAAACGGCGGACATCATCCTATTGAAGAAGGATTTGATGGTGCTGGAGGAGGGCGTCATCGAAGGGCGCAGAACCTTCGGCAACATCGTCAAGTACATCAAAATGGCGGCCAGCGGCAACTTCGGGAACATGATTTCTGTCATTCTGGCGAGCATTCTGCTGCCCTTTTTGCCCATGCTGCCCGTGCAGATTCTGGTGCAGAACCTTCTGTGCGACTTTTCCCAGATGGGCATCCCCTTCGACCGGGTGGACGCCGAGTACACCAAAAAACCCAGAAAGTGGGATACCCGCTCCATCCAGTCCTTCATGGCCGTCATGGGGCCGCTCAGCTCGGTGTTTGACCTGCTGTGCTACGCCGTTTTGTGGTACGCCGTGGGGGCGAACAGGATGGAACTTGCCCCGCTGTTCCAGTGCGGCTGGTTCGTGTTCGGAACGGTATCCCAGGTGCTGGTCATCCACATGATTCGCACCGGCAGGATTCCCTTTTTGCAGAGCAAGCCTTCGGCGCCGCTGCTGGCGTCCACCTTTGCCGTGGCGGCGGTGGCGGTTTTCGTGGGATTTGGCAGACTGGCCGTGGGCATTGACCTTTTGCCTCTGCCGTTGACTTTCGCGCCGTGGCTGGTGCTCATTCTTTCGGGGTACTTCCTGTGCGCCCAGCTCATCAAGCGCGTGTACATCCGGCGGTACGGCGAGTGGCTGTGAATCGCATCAAAAAAGAAAGCGGAACTGTTCCGCTTTCTTTTTTTAGTAAGTCAGCCCGATGGACTTGAACAGATCCCCCAGCATCATCATCACGCTGGGAACGGGAATGTTCTTCACAAGGAGCAAGGAGATGACCAGCGCCGGAATGAAAAGCATCAAAAATGCGGCGATGGCGGTTTTCTGCCTGTGACGCAGCAGCGGAACGAAGTCAAACAGGGCGATGCCCAGAAACGTCAGAAGCAGCACAATCATGCGGGCGCCTCCTTTGCGGCGGGAAGCTTCCGCAGCTTTGCGACGATCAGCGTCACCAAGGGGATGATCAATTCAAACAGCGTCCAGAGGATGGGGGTGGTGCTCTGGCCGGACAGGGTGTGTTCTACGGCGTTGGGAAACAGCGTCAGCCCGTAGGCCACCATCAGCGCGCCCGTCACCACCACAAGGCGGCGGAAGTTTTTCGCCTCAAACAGCTGGGCGATGCTGAGTACCGTAACGTAGTACAGCACCGAAATCTTGCAGAACAGCAGCGTCACCAGAATGATGACGAACAGGATCTCCATGCGGCTCAGGGCTTCCCCGAGGCGCACCAGCCGCAAACTCACGAGGGCGGGCTGGGGAAAAAGGTGCAGTGTGCTGCCCAGCACGGTGATGTCCCGCAGCACCACGAAGAACAGCGTGAACGCCCCCAGCAAAAACCCGCCAAAAAGGTACTTCAGCGAGCC
>ENA-OWOZ01000163-OWOZ01000163.1-bioreactor-metagenome-genome-assembly--contig:-NODE-163-length-94931-cov-25.295654_pt1 | contig 94931 bp, 107 predicted proteins | sample MGYA00238140_ERZ651804 | MGnify/ENA primary metagenome ERZ651804 (study PRJEB26910, sample SAMN07631232) | bioreactor metagenome | isolation source: Switchgrass digestor | place: USA: Dartmouth...
AAAAAGTATAGAGAGATGGATTAATGAATATCCAAGAAGAATGTTTGGTTATAGGTCAGCCATAGAAATGGCGGTATGATGTATAGAATTTATTCCAGTAAGCAATGGATTTACCAAATTTTTCACGGCATTTAATATTGCAATTTATAAAAATGTAATAAAAGTATAAATAGTATTGCTTTTTGAAACGGATAAAGGATATAATTAAAAGTTAATACTTATTATAACCGGGAAGAGGTAATACTGCTTGGTAACGATTTATGATATTGCGAAAAAATCGGGCTATTCACCTACAACAGTCTCAAAAGCATTGAACGATTATCCGGATATCAGTGCTGCCACAAAAATGAAGATCCGCGCTATTGCCCGCGAGATGGGATATACCCCCAATTCAAGCGCGAGGGCTCTGGCCACCAGCAAATCATGGCTGATAGGTATTTTGTATAACGAAGATCAAGGACTGGGGATACGCCATCCCCATTTTTCGGAGATCATCGAGAAGTTCAAGGAACGCATAGAGCAAGCCGGCTATGAACTCATCTTCATCGGCAATCGGATAGGTGAAAGGCATAACTCGGTTTATGAACACTGCCTCTACCGAGGGGTTGACGCAGTTTTCATCGCCAATCCCCCTGAGGTTGACGGACTTCAGGATCTGATCAACAGCCGCATACCCTGTGTGGCCAGTGAGCCGGTCCCCGGCAAGGTACCCTGTGTCTTTTCCGATAATGTGGACGGGGCAAAAAAGGCCGTGGATTACCTTTTTTCGCTCGGGCATAAGCGGGTGGCTCACATTGCGGGTCCCCTCAATTCTGCCGCAAGCCATGAAAGGATATTGGGCTACAAGATGTCTGTCCAGGCCCACGAAACCGATTATGGCGAAGGCATTATAGAAGTGGCCAACCAGTTCAATTTCAAGAGCGGCTACGAGGCTATGCAGCGGCTGCTGGATATGCATCAGCCTCCCACGGGCCTGTTCTGTTCCTCGGACGTCCTTGCCTGCGGTGCCATAGCGGCTGCCAGGGAAAGGGGACTTTATGTGCCTGAGGATATTTCCATCATTGGGTTCGACGATATTGAAATCGCCGCCTATGTGGTGCCCGGGCTCACCACTGTCCGGCAGAACAGGACTGAGATCGGGCTGACTTGCGCCGAGTTGCTGCTGAAGATGTTGGACGGACAGAATGTCCGGCCGGAAACGGTCAGGATCCCCACACAGTTGATCATCAGGAATTCCTGCAGAAGAGCTACGTGATAACGGCTTACAGGACAAAACAGGCCCCTCGCCCGGTAATAGGCTGAACAACGCCAAAACCAGGGTGGAGGGTCTTTTTTTGCCGTATGACATCCATGATGCCGTAATCATCCCCGAAATGCATCGGGAATATGATGCCGGCTCCCACGTGGTCGATGAAATATTCCATGCCCAGGAGCGCATGGGATTCCTGCCTGGGATCGGCGGTCAAAAAAGCGATATCAATCTTTATGCCCTTAAGCCGTTCCATCTCTCTCTTGAATCTGGCGGCCATGTCATTGTTCCATGCCTTGGGTTCCTCTTCCCAGTGCCACCAGTTGAGGTCGCCGGCATGGTAAATGACCACGCCGTTTACTTCCACCAGGAAGGCGACTCCTTCATCGGTAGACTTCAGGGTGGCCACACGGATATCCTCGCCGGGGCATATACTGTCTCCAGGCCTCATTACGATATTTCCAGCGTGAAACTTCCGTGGTATGTCCCATGAAAGAATGTATTGAATCCTGGGAACTTGTTCCCGCCAATTGAAAATGACGGGATTGAAATGGTCCGGATGGCGATGCGAAGAAAAGACAAACGTTTCGTACCCCTTGATTTCTTCTGGGTTAATGACTCCTGTGTCCAGGGATCGCACACCGCCTTCAGGCCTGTCAAGGTAATAATCGAAAACCAGGAGCCTGTCGTCAATCTGGACGGCAAAGCCGCTGTGATAGAGGTAATGGATCTTGATTCTGCCGTTCAAAACCAACACCCCTTTCGGGAGGGATTGTCCGCTAATCATTATTTGTTCGTTGCTCCGCCCAGAACCTTCAGCATGGCCTTCATGCCTTCCGTGGCTTCAAGTTTTCCGTCCGGGAAAACCCACAGGGCTTCAACGCCCATTGTTTCTGCAAGCTTTCGGCTTTTTTCATAGGGTAGAAGAAAGAGCGTTGTGGACATGAAGTCGGCAACTCCGGAATCCTCCACATAGACCGATACGGAGCGATAATGATCCGCCGGCATCAGGGTTTCCGGATCAATCAGGTGATGGTATCGCTTGCCATCCACTTCGTAATACCGCTGGTAATCCCCGCTTGTAACCACCGAGCCCTGGCTTATGTACACCGTGTCCAGGGTGGATGTTTCATTATTGTTGAGATCGCCGTCAGGATCCAGGATGCCGATGCCCCATTTCGTCCGAGTGTTCTCCAAAGGCTGTCCCACGCAGCGAACATTGCCGCCCGCACTGATCAGGAAGGAAGAATATCCTTTCTTTTGAAGTTCCCGGGCTACGATTTCCGTGGCAAAGCCTTTTGCCACAGCACCCACATCAAGGCGCATACCCTTCACCGGAAGAAAGACCGTTTGGGCTTCCTGATCCACAATGACCCTGTTTATGTCGCATAACTGCCGCGCCTCCATGAGGCTGGTCATCGGCGGAAGGGCTGCCTCGTCAGGATTTTCAATTCCGCGTTCCCTATACTCATGCCATATGTTGAGGACGGGGCCCATGGCGATGTTGACGGTGCCGCCGGTCTTTTCATACCATTCCTTTGAGAAGAGGATCAGGTCGATGATCTCCTGGCTGACCCTGACAGGTTCTATGCCGGCCTTATCGTTGATGGCCTTGACATTGTTGATCCCATCGTAATCATTGTAGATGTCAAATAGCCGATGAAGCTCCATAAAACGGGTTTCGCCCAGCTTGGCCATGGTCTCAAATTCTTTCTGGCTTTTGGCATAGCCGATGATCCGGACAACGGTATCAAAAGAACCCAGGAACTCATAGGAATATTTTGAATATCCGGCTGCCACGCTATTGCGACACCCGGACAGCACGGCGGCTGTTGCCAAAATACAAAAAAGAACAGTCAAAGCGTTTCTTTTCTTTAACACAACCGGTTCGCCATCCTTCCGGGGATTTTGATATCCTTGCCAGAGGCATTTCCTAAAGCCATCCGACAACCTCATGCAGCGCCCGGGTTGCGATATTGTCCGGAAGCTGGGAAAGATATTTCAGGCATTTTTCCACATACCGCTGTTTGAGCGCCTGGGAATCCTTCGGCCCACCGGCGGCCGTTACCCTGCTCAGGATCTGGCGCACATCGCCCTTGCCATCGAAAAACTCCCTGATTTCTTCGCGAAGTTCCGGGTTGTTTTTAACAGCGTAGATCACAGGGAGGGTAACGATGCCCTCCTTCAGGTCGTTGATCACAGGCTTTCCCTCAACGCGTTCGCTTGACTCCATGTCCAGCAGATCGTCCTTGATCTGGAAGGCGGTCCCAAAGCTCAGACCAAACCGACCATAGAGCCTCAGGCTCGCCTCGTCAAGATCCCCTGCTTTTGCCCCAAGCACGCAGGCTGCGGAAAACAGGATGCCTGTTTTCCGCATGATGCGCTTTAAATAGTTGTGCACACTGGCTATCTCATACTTGCTCAGATACTGGTCGATCTCCCCCTCACAGAGCATGCTGACGGCCTTTGCCACCACATCCAGCCTCTCGGGCTTCAAACGGGTCTCCACCAGCAGACGCAGGGATTTTGCCAGCAGGTAATCCCCGGTATAGACCGCCAGATTGATGCCATGCTTTTCGGCTACAGTAGGCTGGCCGCGCCTGGTCTTGGCGCAATCGATGATATCGTCGTGTATGAGGGTTGCGGTATGCAGGATCTCTATTGCAGCGGCGGCAGGGAAGACCACTTCACGCATGTAATTGCCCGACATGGCCGTTATGATGGTGAAAGCCGGGCGTAACCGCTTTCCACCGGAAAGTACGGCGTTCCGGCAGGCCGTTTGCAGAAATTCATTGTGTGATGCCAGCTTCACTGCCAGGTAATCCTCAAATGCCGCAAGCTCTGTCTTTATTTCAGGGTAATTATCCCACAAGTCTACTTACCTCCAAATCCTTTGAAAGCCGCTAGTCCCAGCGGTCGAAGCTGCCTTTGAAAAACAGACGAAATCTTCTGGTCTTCCACCAGGATTCCCAGATGTTGTTCAGCCAGGGAATCAGGTAGTAGTCGAGACCGAAAGCTCTTCCGGCACCGCCCATGACGGCAATGGAAGCGAAGACCATCCACCAGGTGTCCATGTAAAGACCGGTGGATGTAACGAACATGGCCAAAAGCCCCAACGAAATCGCCGAGGCAATAAAGGACAGGGCGCCGCCGAACAGCAAAAGACCAATACCGATCTCCAGGATCACCACGAGGACCTGGAAGAACATGGCCAGCCCGTCGCTTGCCAATACAACGTTCCTGAGGAACCAGGGAACAAGATTGAAATCGCCGAAATGGAACAGCTCAACCTTGGCAAAATTCACTGCGCTGATGGCAGTTCCTTCAACAACCTTGCTCTCGGTGCCCAGCAGGAAATTGATGATGCCTGTCTTGATGCTGAACGTTTCCTCCACTTTTGTGAGATAGAGGGCCGAACCTGTAGCCGCGCTCTGGGAATCGGCAGCCATGCCCAAAAACTCTGCCAGCTTGGGGGTTGTGAACCAACCTTCGAGAGCTTTCTTTATACCCTCGTAGAGCCACATGCCGCCAAGGAACAGGCGCAGGGGAGTGGTCCACCAGGCGCGCATGTCGGTGGTATAGTGTTTTTCTATCAGGTTCTTGTGCTGCCTGCGATCCAGTACCTCATGGTAGAGGTATACGGCTGCGCCTCGGAAACCTGTGATCTCCCATAAATAATGGATGTTTACCAGGAATTTCATGACAATGGAAAGCCAGACGGGGAGATTCCTGCCCAGGATTTCGGAGACCGCAAAGTAGTTGCCGACGCTGACCATGGTGCCGTGCATCTTCACCGTGATCTTGTTCTGATCCTTGCCCCGGATGTCGTTCAGAATGTTCATGGCCACGCTATGCCCGGTCTGTATGGCGTTTTCGACCATGGCGGGATAGAACTTGTTGTTCTCATCCAGAAGTCCTGAAATGTCGCCGGCAACATAGACGTTTTTATGCTTGGTGCGGCCGAATTCGTCAACCGCAAGCCGCTTGGCGTTACCCAGCTTTTCCGCATCGATGTTTTCCACGTCCATGGAACTTCTGACGCCTGCCGCCCAGATAATTGTTGCCGTTTCGATAAATCCGCCTTCCACCACCAATCCTTTTTCGGTGGCTTCAAGGATCTTGGTGCTGGTCATGATTTCTATACCCAGCTTCTTTTCCATGTATTGATGCGCTTTCGCCGCGTTCTTTTCATTCAGGGTGTTCAGGATGCGCGGCAGCATGTCCACAATCACCAGGCGAACATCCTTCCTGGGGATGTTGTGCTCCTTGCAGAGGGATTTCACCCAGATGGCCAGCTCGCCGATCATTTCAACCCCGGTGAACCCGGCGCCGGCAACGACGAAGGTCAGAAGACGTTTTCTCTTTTCGCTGTCCTTTTCCTGCTCTGCAAGGATAAAGGTCCGCTTGATATGCTCGCGGATTCTGACAGCGTCCTCGAAGGACCAGAGCGTATAGGCATGTTCCTTGAGCCCGGGAATGCCAAAGAAATTGGGCGTGCTGCCCAGCGCCAGGATGAGATAATCATAATGATATTCGTTGTCCTCTGAGCGTAGCGTGTTGTTGTCCAGGTCAAACTCCTTGATCTCGTCCATGACCAGCTTGACATCGGTGTATTTGAAAATGCTCCTGAGCGGTATGCGCACAGCCTCCTCGGAGACGCGGTTGCCTGCCACTTCATGGATCTCGGTGAGGAGGGTGTGGTAGGGATTCTTATCTATCAGCGTAATCTCTATCTTGTCTCTCTTCTTCTTTTTGTTGAGTGTCAGAGCGGCTTCTATACCGGCATAACCTGCTCCGACGATCAGAACTTTCTTTGACATGGCTGCACTCCTTTCATTATGATGTATTATTTCCTAACCCAAGCGATTTACCACATGAGTTTTATCGACCAAACAAAACAGGTTTTGTGCCACAACGGCGGTGAGCAAACCCATGACAATTCCTGCCAGCAGAAGAACGGGAAGATAGGCGAAAATGGCCGTGTTCCGCATCATCAGGCTTGCCATGATGATCTGACCGGTGTTGTGGGCAGCTGCGCCTCCAATGCTTATGCCCAGCAGGGAAAACAGCTTACCGTGGCCAAGTTTCAATACCTGCATGGCGATGAGTGCCAGGAAAGCCCCTGAAAGCGAAAACAGCAAAGACGAAAAACCGCCGAACATCAGGGAGGCGAGAAGACATCTCAACACCGAAACCGTCAGCGCCGACACAAATCCCAGGTAAAACAGGGCAAACATGGTCACAATATTTGCCAGTCCCAGCTTTATGCCGGGAATGGGTATGATGAGGCTTGTTGGGAACAAGCTTTCCATGTAGGATAATACCAACGCCAATGATATGAGTAAACCGTTCAGCGCAATCTTTTTCATGTTCTCCACGTCAAAGCCTGCCTACGGGCATCAATACAGCCAGATATCGGTATCATCCTCCGAGGAACCGATACCGGTGATTTTGATGAGAATCTTGTCCGGCAAGCACACGGCGATTTGCCCATTTTTGGAGATCCAGCCCGTTCCGACACAGACCTTATCGGGACAGGTTGCCTCCTTAAACCTGATCCTGCCTTTTTCCGCCTCTATCACGCCGGGATACTCACCGGAATATTCAAGTATTTCGGTGTGCTCCAACGTATCCAGCCTTATTTTCTCCAACACAACGCCATCCTGAATGATCAGCGCAATCTTTTCCTCCGTGTCGGCCTGCCGCAACGAAAAAAGCAAGATGACAGCTGTTGCGGCAACTATCAGGATAATAAAAAAATCGCCGATCTTTGGCCTCAGTCCCAAGAATTTGAACCTCCGTTCAGCCGACAGGTATTTTGTTATGATTCCATTTTTGCAGTTTATACTGCTAACAGTCATTATAATATAATATGGGCTTGAATGCAAAGCCACATTAACGGATTATTACAAGATTATTAACGATTGCGGACGTTATTCGGAAAGAGAAGTTAATCCACCGCAAAACAGCGTATAACAAGGTCCCTTTCAATGGTGGGCATGCGGACCGGACAGGTCAAAATCCAGCTTGATCAGTTTGTCACGCTGCCCTATCTGCAGGTGTTGAATCACGGGCGGACAGCTTTCCGAGATAATCCTCACGAGATATGCTCCGGGTTCCAGGTTTGTTACCAGGTATCTTCCGGATTCGTCACAGAAGTTCAGGGAATGGTAATCCAGGGTCTTGTCCGCTAACCTGAAAACAAGGATGGCTGAAAGCGTTGCGGCCTGATCGTTTCCAATGGTTATATTTCCCGCCAGGCATGCCTGATGGTTGCCGCCGTCATGGCAAAGCCGGATATGGTGTTTGATTTCCTGATTCTCCAGAAGAAAGAAGGGAGGACTGTCAAACACCTTGAATCCTTTTCCGCCGGCATACAGCCAGTATTGGGTCTTAGCAGGAATGTCCCGGAACACAAATGATCCGTCCGGACAGGTCAGGCATCCTGCCACGGGTTCAAACCTGTTTTTCGCAAGCTGTACCACGGCTTCGGCAATCGGTTTTCCTGAGGAATCGGTCACGATTCCCCGCACTGTTCCCGTTCCGGTTCCATCGTTCAGCTTGATGTCAATCCTGGTTTCAGGAACAAGCAGAGAGGACGCATCCCCGTTTTCAGGCTCCAGCCTGGCTTCAAAAAAAGCCGCCATACGTCTCTTCCTTATATGCTTCCATATCAGCATATGAAGGTCTCGTTGAATGGGTGAGGCGTCACAAGCCTTTTTTCAGGCTCATATAATGTTTTGAAGAAACAGAGAGGCCAAGGAGGAATATGCTTGGAACAGGCAAAACCGCCCATCCTGTCACAAACCGTTTCGGTTACGTATGAAAACGATGACATCTGCAAGATCATGGCAGTCCACGAAGCCAGGGCGCAGGAGAACTGCCTGACAGGCTATGTTTCAGATAAATCGACCGGCAAGCCCGTAGAAGGCGCATGTATCAAGCTGACGGACAATGGTCTCAACTCCATCAACCAGGGTTATTCGGACAGCAAGGGTTATTTCCGCATCCCTGTGGGCTCCGCCGCCTCATGCAGGGTACTGGTGGCCAAAAAGGGCTATTGCACTTATACCAGCGACTTAATCAACCTGGCCTGTATCGGGAAAAAAGGTGTGGATATTGCATTATTGCCGGCCGAATCGGAGGGCATCGTTCTTTTCGGCTGTGTTCGCGATTATCTCCGGAAGCCTGCCCAGGGCGTCAGGGTAACCCTGTTGCGGATGGACAAAATGGTAGGGGAAGAAAGCACCCTGACCAATTCGGAAGGCTATTTTCTGTTTGACCGGTTGGAACACGGAACATACAGGATCACCTGTGAATCGCCTGTCCACGAGACATATTCGCGGATGTTCCAGCCTGCGGCCGATAACCCGGTTTATATCCTTGAAACCATTTACCTCAAGAGGAAAGAACTGAAGGGAACCGTATTCGGGGTTATCACCGACAGTCATGACATGCCCGTACCCAACGCGGTAGTGGTCCTCTTCAGCGGGGACAATGTACCCCTGCAGGTGACCAGGACCAATGAAAAAGGTGTTTATATGTTTTATAACCTGGAGATGGGGACGTATAAAATCATGGCCAAATGAAGGCCTTTCGCAATGGACATGGACGGAGCGGCAGCCCGTAATTGTTAACCATTATAAAAATAAGGTTGACAATTATGGGCTGTTTCGCTATGATGGTAACAAAAAAAGCCAAAAAGATAGGAGAATGCACATGAGTCGTCAAGCTTTGAAACTCAGCACAAAAGACATCGCACAAATCGCCCTGTTTGCAGCGCTGACGGCGGTTGGTGCCTTTATCCGGGTACCGCTGCCGTTCGTTCCTTTTACACTGCAAACCTTCTTTGTGGCCTTGTCCGGTGCCTTGCTGGGTGCCAGGAAAGGCATGATGGCGCAGTTGCTCTATGTTGTCATTGGCCTTCTCGGAGTACCCATTTTCACAAAGGGCGGCGGACTGGGCTATGTTTTCCAGCCTTCCTTCGGCTATCTTGTGGGATTTATCCTTTCTGCCTGGCTGACGGGAAGACTGGTGGAACGCCTGAAGGAGCTTAAGATCCTTAAGGTTTTTGCCTGTATCCTGGCAGGCTTGGCCGTAACCTATCTGCTGGGCGTGACCCATCTGTATCTTATCAGCAACCTCTACCTGAAAAACGTCATGCCGCTGGGAAAGGCCATCTATTATGGATTCCTCGTAACCATCGGCGGCGATCTCCTGACCCTTTACCCGGCTTCCATCCTGGTGGCAAAATTAAAGCCCGTGCTCGAAAGAACAGGGCTCATAGCAAACCAAAAAGCCGCATAGACATTGGATGTCGATATGCGGAGGCCAGGGAAGAGGTTCCGCGCACCGATGCGGAACCGGTTACTCCTCTTCCTTGGCTTTTATTCTACCCAGCAGGATTACAACGACATAGAAGATGAGCAGAACGCTAAACACGCCTAAAAGGCCCAATCCGCTGATTCTTAAACCGTTTATGATATTCTCGGTCATTTTATCATCATCCTTTTCCAGAGATTATATACGCTTCTTGTTTCAACCTGCTTAAACCAGGCCGATCAGGCGGCCAACAAGAACAAGGATCATGCTGCCGGCGACCACCGAACCCAGCTGACCCGAAACATTGGCCGCAACGGACTGCATCAGGACGAAATTCATGGGATCCTCTTCTTTTGCCATCTTCTGAATTACCCGGGCGGACATGGGGAAAGCCGATATGCCTGCGGCACCCACCATGGGATTGATCTTTTCCTTCCGGAACAGGTTGATGAACTTGGCGAACAAAACGCCGCCGGCGGTATCGAATATGAAAGCCACTAATCCCATCAACATGATCACAAGGGTTTTCCAGTTGAGGAATGAGGAAGCGGTCATGGTTGTTCCGATGGTAATGCCAAGCAGCAGGGTTACCAGGTTGGCCAGCACGTTTTGAGCCGTTTCAGACAATCTGTTCAGCACACCGCATTCCCGGATAAGGTTTCCAAACATCAGGGCACCGACCAGGGCGACGCTTTCAGGGGCGATCAACCCGGCGACTATCGTCACCAGGATGGGGAAGAGGATTTTGGCCAACTTGCTGACCTTGCGCTGATGGAAGTTCATGCGAATCTTCCTTTCCTCGGAGGTGGTCAACAGCTTGATGACCGGCGGTTGGATGATGGGTACCAGCGACATATAGGAATAAGCGGCTACGGTGATGGCGGCAATCAGCCCTTTATCAAGCTTGAAGGCATTGGCCACGTAAATGGATGTAGGACCGTCCGCAGCACCGATAACGCCTATGGCTCCCGCTTCTGGCAGACTGAATCCGAACAGCAGGGCCACCATCATGGTTGCAAATATGCCAAACTGAGCGGCGGCACCAAAGAACAGCATGAATGGGGTTTGGAACAGGGGCGTAAAATCGATCATAGCGCCTACCGCAATAAAGATAAGAACAGGGAAAAGCTCATTGGCAATGGTGTTGTTGTACAGGAATCCGAATACGCCCGTTTCTCCGTCAGGACCAGTAAAGATGTTTGTCATGGGGATGTTGGTGAGGATGGCCCCGAATCCTATTGGCAAGAGCAAGGCGGGTTCATAGTCCTTCTTGATTGCCAGATAGATCAGGATGCCGCCGATGGCAAACATCACGAGCATGCCGAGAAATTCGAGCCCGATTTCCCTGGCCACATCCATGTTCTGGTTGGAAAGCGCTGCAAACAACTCATTAAATTTTTCCAGCATTCTGGTGTTCCTCCTTGGGTACGGTTATTTCCATGTCGGTTTATGTGCCAGACGATGCAGGAGGTTCGGTTATCCTGCTGTTTTCAGTTTCAGGTAATAAACTTTCTGGATGGTCATATCCTCGCACTCAATCTCTTCCGATTCAAATGTAAACTTATTTTTATAAAGTTTTTCAGCTACCTTTCCGTATTCGGCCGTCTCCTGGGCCTTATCGATGCTCGTGGTCACATACTCGTCCAGATCTCCCGCAATGGTGATGATCTTGCCGATGTTGCTCAGCGTCATATGTTGTTTCAGAAATGCTTTAACGAAGTTGATCTGGTTCTGTTTCCGTTCCAGATCTCCGATACCCCAGAACTTTCCTTTCTCGTCGTAACCCTGCCTGAACCTGACAAAACCTTCGGCCTGTTTACCGTTCAGGTGCTGGTAGCCTTTCTTCAGGTCTACTGAAAAATTCTGCACCGGATCCGTGTACTTCATGCGGTAGGGCACTTCAATGTCCACGCCGCCGAAATAATCCACAATACGTGCGAAGCTGGAAGGCTTCATATAAATAAAGTCATCGATGTAAATGCCGAAAACCTCCTCTATAAGGTCGCATGTAAATTCAAACTCGGCATTCTGGAAGCGGCCGGCACCATCCTTGTATTTTATCAACCTCCCTATGGTATGGGCGGCATTGATCTTGAATATTCCTTTGGAAGAGGTATACTTTGGGAATGCCTTTTTGAGCCTTCCCAAAACCTCGTCGCTGTAGTCGATGTAAATATCCCTTGGTATGTTGATCAGTTTGACCGTATTGTTTTCCTCATCGATGCTTGCCACGAGCAGCGTATCGTAATTGGCACCCGACACGTCTGAGCCGATGATCAGCACATTGATGTTGTCTGGGTTCACCAGGGATTTGTAATATTTTTGGTTCTTTGTCAGCGCAAAAGGCTTGCTGGATGCGACGCGTCTTTCCTTAATGCTTTTGCCGCCTTCCTCAGGACTCAGAAACCTTCCTATGAACTCCATGGTGGGCGTTTTGTGCAATACAAGTACGTACAGCGCTACCAGTCCCACAAGAATGAACAGGATGATCTCAACGATCAGGATCTTCTGCAATATGCTCTTTTTCTTTTTTTCTGCTTTTTTTGCTGCCATAATACTCCTTATCCCCTTCCAAACACATTACACATTCTTGCACAGACTGTCCGGACTGTCAATCATCGCTTCTTCCCTTAAGCTTTCGCAAGATCAAATCCTTGGAAAGGATGCCAACCATAAACAGGACGCAGGCGACCATAAAAATGATGAGCGCCAGGACATAGTTTTTCTGCTGAATGTTTGCTCCGATCAACGACGATCCCACCAGCCCGGGAAGGCGCGCCGACAGGTAAATCAGAAAGAAGCGCAGGGGTTTAAGGGGGGAGAGTCCGGCGATATACACAAGAATATCTTTTGGCAGCCCAGGTATGAGAAAAAGCAGGAAAACGATCATTTCACCCTTCTTGTTGTTGAGCAGGAAGCTGAACCTGTCGATTTTGGCCTGGCTGATCAGCGCCGCGATGACCTTATAGCCCAGGAGCCTGGCCGCATAAAAAGCTATAACAGCGCCGATCATGATTCCGATGACGGAATACAGGGTTCCAAGGACGGTTCCGAAGATGTATCCGCCGGCTATCTGTACAAATTCTCCGGGGATGGCTGCAATAACGACCTGCAGCACCTGAAAGCCTATAAAAACCAGGATGCTCAAAGCGCCATAAGAATCAATAAAATCACGGAAATGATCCGGATTGCCTACAAGTCGCGTAATGGAGGGCGCGTACAGTATGGTCAGCGCGATGATGGCACCGATGAACAGGATGAAGAGAAGCAATTGGATTGTTAATCGCTTCTTCTTGGTGTTGATGACGCTTTCAGCCGTTCTTCTCATAGGATGACAACCAAACCCCAAATACGGACTGTTCCGAGAAAAAGAACCCTGATTCGGTTCCAGTGAGTATCATAATCCTGTCTATTATAACACGAAAATGATAAAAAAAGACGGAAACATCTAGAAAATGTGAAAGAACGAAACACATTAATCGCTAAAAAGGCCATGTGAGCAATATTCCGGCAATACACGAAAGGATGGCGCATTTATGGTATAATGCACCTGTCGGTGGGGTTATCCATATTTTACAAAAGCAAAAGAGACATATCAGGGTGGTTTTATGGTAACGATAAGCCGCAGTCGATCGATCAACATGGTTGAGTATCATCTCAGGTACAGGCTCGACTATCCGGGGAAACTGGTTGATTTCTTATATAACGAATGCGGTTTCTCCCGTGAATCGGTGATAGCCGATATCGGTTCAGGGATAGGTACATTTACAAGGTACCTGCTGGAACGCGGCAGCAGGGTGGTGGCCATAGAGCCCGACAGGGAACTGCGTGAAACAGCCGAACGGATCCTGGCAGACGAGTTCCCGCGTTTTTTTTCACTTGATGCCTCCGCGGAGAACACCACGTTATCCGATGCATCCGTCCACCATATCGTGTGTGCACAGTCCTTCCATTACTTCGACGGCGAAAGATGCAGGCGTGAATTCAGGCGCATCCTGCGACCGGGGGGTTCGGTGGTTCTGATAGGCATGAAACCTGCCTGTGACGATGAATTCACCCGGGAATGCGATGCGCTTATCAGAAGGTATTCCGGGTACCGGCGGGGGATGGGCGGCGAGGATATGGACAGCGTCTATTCGGGGTTCTTTTCCAACTCCGGGTATGTGCATTTTTCCCTTTCCGGCCAGATCTCCCTGGATTTTGACGGTTTCAGGGGAAGGCTTTTTTCTTCATACTGTTTGCCGGAGCCGGGAGAAAACGCTTATGATGAACTGATGGAGGAATTGGAGCTTCTTTTTGAAATCTACCAGCAATCCGGAAAAGTCAATTACAGGTACGAAATACGGGCTTATGCCGGGAAACCGGATGCTGCCACTTGAGAATGAACGTCAGGATATGATGCCGGCGGCAGACTCAGGTCTGCCTTTTGTATATTTTTGTCAATAAAATAGCCCGATATGCGTCAAAAGGCGTATGGTTTCCATATTGTTAATTTGATCTGTAAAAAGGTATAATACAAATGTGGAGTTTCAACCCGAGGACGACGTCACAACGCTAAAAGCGGCTAAGGGTGTATGTTGACTTTTAATTTAGGCAGTGCTAACTTTTATTATGATATGCAGTGTGTACATGCAATGACATGCTGTAGGAAACGGAGAGATCATTATGGAAAAAGTGATATATTTGGATCATGCAGCCACCACTTATGTTAAGCCCGAAGTGTTCGAGGCGATGAAGCCTTATTTTGTAGAGGAATATGGCAATGCTTCCTCCATTTATTCCATCGGAAGAAGCAACAGGAAGGCTGTTGAAGATGCCAGGGCCACAGTAGCCAAATGCCTTGGCGCCTCAGAACCGGGAGAAATCTACTTTACCGGATCCGGTACCGAGGCGGACAACTGGGCCATCAAAGGAGCAGTTTACGCAGCCCGCAAGAAGGGAGGCAAACATATCATCACGTCGGCCATCGAGCATCCTGCTGTCCTCGAAACCTGCAAGTATCTTAAAAAAGAAGGCTATGACGTGACGTTTGTTCCTGTGAATTCGGAAGGGCTGGTGGATCCGGCCGATGTGGAAAAGGCCATCAGGCCGGATACGGTTATCGTGAGCATCATGTATGCCAACAATGAAATCGGCACCATCCAGCCCATCAAGGACATCGGCGAGATCACCCGCAAGCATGGGGTGCTGTTCCATTGTGACGCGGTTCAGGCGGCCGGCAGCATACCTATCGATGTCCAGGATCTGGGTGTGGACTTGCTTTCCATATCCGGCCACAAGTTTTATGGGCCCAAGGGCATTGGTGCCCTCTATGTCAGGAAGGGTGTTCGCCTGGAAAACCTGATCCACGGAGGCCACCAGGAGAGGGGTAAGCGGGCAGGTACCGAAAACGTTGCGTACATTGTCGGTATGGCCAAAGCCCTGGAACTCGCTGTTGCCAATATGGACCAGTATGCTGAAAAGATCAGGCGCCTGAGGGACAAGGCCCTGGATCAGATCATGAGCAGGATTCCCTACGTCAGGCTCAACGGTTCCAGGGAGCACAGGCTTCCCGGGAATCTTAACCTGTCCTTTGAGTTTATTGAGGGCGAATCCCTCCTGCTCCTGCTGGACATGAAAGGTATCAAGGCGTCCAGCGGTTCGGCCTGCACATCAGGTTCGCTGGATCCGTCCCATGTCCTGCTGGCTATTGGCCTGCCACACGAAATAGCCCACGGTTCCCTGAGGCTGAGTTTTGGCGAGGACAATACCGAGGAAGATGTGGATTACCTGGTGGATTGCCTGGTGGAGATCGTGGACCGGCTGAGAAGCATGTCACCTCTCTATGAGGATTTTGTAAAGGCTAAGAAATAAAAACCTGAATATTGATGATATAGAACGGAAAGGACTGAAATAAATGTATAGTGAAAAAGTGATGGACCATTTCATGAACCCGCGCAACGTGGGTGAGATAGAAGACGCCGACGGTGTTGGCCAGGTTGGCAACCCCAAGTGCGGCGATATCATGAAAATGTATCTGAAAATTGAAGACGGCGTTATTGTGGACGCAAAGTTCAAGACCTTTGGCTGCGGTGCTGCAGTAGCCACCAGCAGCATGGCGACTGAGCTCATCAAGGGAAAGACCATCAAGGAAGCCGAACAGATTACCAACAAGGTGGTTATGGAGGCGCTTGACGGTCTGCCACCCGCAAAGGTTCATTGCTCCGTTCTTGCCGAGGAGGCTATTGCCGCAGCTCTCCAGGATTATCGTGCCAGACACGGCCTGGACACCGACAGTGAATATGCGGGTTGTAACGGATGCTGCGGCGGATGCGGCTTCAAGCACGATCATGCCGAGGAAGACGACGAGGCTTAAGTTTGCCGCTCAATCGCCAGGAAACGGGTGAAGAAAAAAGTTCGAAATGATTGGGACGGGGGCTGGGCCGGCAGGACATGAATCGGTCTCAGTCCCTGTCCGATTGGTGATCAGGGTATGAGATGTTTTGTCGCGATTGAATTTGATGATGCCACCCGCTCTGTTCTGGGCGGGCTTCAGGAGTATTTGCGTGAAAAAGGGATAAGGGGGAACTTTACCCGCCTGTCCAATCTTCATCTCACCCTGAAGTTCCTTGGTGAGGTTGACCCGTCTTTGCTACCAAAGCTGGAGCCGGTATTGAGGAAAGTTGCATCAAATCATATGCCATTTGTTTTGGAACTCGGGGAAATGGGTAAATTCAGCAAAGGAACCCGTCCGATCATCTGGTGCGGTATCAAAGTTAGCAAGAGCTTGCTCGACCTGCAGAAAGATCTGGTGGAAGAATTGGCGGCAAATTTCCGGGAGTTTTCCGGGCACGAGAGATTTACGCCTCACATAACCCTCGTCAGAGAAGCGGCGATGGATGTCTTCCCTAGTATCGTGCAGAGCCATGCCGACGGCGATGTCTTGGAAGGCAACCCAATGGATGATTTGCTTAAGCATGCACATATACCTGGCCACAGGATCGCTGTGGGAGGTATTTCTCTGATGGAAAGCACCCGCAGGGACGGAAGGCTGGTTTATCTTCAGAAATCGTTCCACCCGCTTGTGGGAACATGATTAAGTAATTATTGTTTGCGTATTGCCGGTTTCCTGGAGGTTCGCGATGCCGGATGTTCTGAAAAGAACCATACTCGCTATTATCAAGATTCTGCTCGTGGCACTGGGCGTTTTTGTGCTGTTTAGAATCGGGCGTTATTTCGTGCCCTTTATTATTGCTTTCGTTTTTTCTTCACTGATAGAACCCCTTGTTAAATTTATCGAAACCAAACTGCGCATATCCAGAAAAATCGGAGCAGTTTTCGCAATTCTGGTGGTGCTGGGTGCCATCTTCACTATACTCGGCTTATTGATCGCACGGCTTGTCAAGGAAATCATCAATGTATACAACAGCCTGAATATCACGTTTGAAGGCATAGCCGCCTTTTTTGACAATGTGATCGAGGAAGCCAACAATCTTTTCCTGAAGCTTCCCGTGCAGGTGTCGGATGGTATCAACAACGCCATCAACAGCCTGTCCAACAACCTGTCCAACTTCCTCAAACCCGTTGTCGATCTGGCCACCGGCACGATCCAGTTCGCCATATCGCTGCCCCAGGTGCTCATCTTCATCGTGGTAACCATCCTGGCAACCTATTTCATGTCCAGTGACAAACACAGGATTGGCCAGTTCCTTGACGCTCAGATTCCTTCCAACTGGCTCAGGAATACGAGAGGTGTTATCAATAACCTTTTTACGGCGCTCTTTGGCTGGCTGAAAGCCCAGCTGATCCTGATGACCGTTACTTTCAGCGAGGTTTTGGTAGGTTTCCTGATCATTGGCATAGAGAATGCCCTGCTTTTAGCGCTTATCATTGCGCTGGTCGATGCCCTGCCCATTTTGGGAACCGGATCCATCCTGTTGCCATGGGCTGTTATCGATTTGCTTACGGGCAATACGAGGCAAGGCGTTTCATTGGCTCTCCTGTGGCTGATCATCATATTCGTCCGTCAGCTCATTGAGCCCAAGGTGGTAGGCCAGCAGATAGGCATTCACCCGCTGTTTACCCTGTTCGGTATGTATCTCGGCCTTCAGTTTATGGGTGTCCTTGGCATGTTCCTGGGGCCCATTGCCATTGTCGTTATCAAATACGTCATGGAGGGCATCCTGAAAACCGACGGGCTGAAAGGTTGGTTTGAGCGGAATTTCAGGGGCAAAAGTCCATCAACGGCGGATAATGCTCAGAAAAGCACGGCGGAGGATTTGCCGGAACCGCCGTGAGTCATCGATTGAAATCCGATTGTCCACGACAGCAGGAAAGATCCCGCTGAGGGCGGGATTTTTTTGTTAGCCATGAATGAGGCTTATTTTGACGTGAATCATTTTTTTGTCCGGTTTTGTGGTATACTTATTGTAAATTGTCAAATGAACGGAGAATGTTTATTATTATACTTTTCTTCAGTCGCTGTCGCGCGGAGCAAGGGGCGGGAACAGAAATACCTGATTTATCAGATGAAAGTGAGCTAAAAGATGTTGCAAATCATTATTGAATTCTCCCGCTACTATGTCACCTTGCTGTTTGGCGCGGCGGTTGCCGTCAGCTTTGCCGGAATGCCCCGGACGAGGAGGAATCGGTCGGCGCAGATACCGGAAAGCAGCAAACGCATAATACAGGTGCGTTTATTCTCCAGGAACAATAAACTCTGTATTGACATACGAAACCGTTATCACACAGAACCGCTTTTTCACCATGGCCTGCCTGTTTCACAGGAACAGGGGTATGGCCCGCATCATAGAAAAGCGTGGGGGCATATACCAGTTTTCTGCCAGGGACGGGTGGTTTATCTTTCAGGCCATCGCATGATATGGCGGTTAATTTTCGCTTTTTGTTTCATCAATAACAGTCAGCGGGGCGTGATCCTCTATCTTTAAAGGATCAGTATCGTCTGCCATGGCGTTGCTGCCGTTATTATTGCTGATAACGGTTATTTTGGTGTTGTCGTAACTTCCACCGAACACAGATTCTTTTACATCAATTTCGGATATTGTCGTGACCTTGTTTTCATTGAGTTCCTTGAGAAAAGCTTCTTTTCCTTTTTCCATAAAGGCGAGGATTATCGGGAAAACAATCAGGAAGATGACGGCGCCAAAAAACAGAAAGAATGAAGCCAAGGTACCGATTATTCCGTCATGTTCCAATTTAAAGAGCAGTAAAATGATAGCGAAAAACGTTATAAATACTATTTTGTAAACTGTCATTCCGCGTTTGGAGAGCGTAAAGCGCGAGCGGACGTGTATGCTTTTTCCTTTCTCCCTCCGATAAAGGGTCTTTTCCAGCTTCATCCTTTCCCTCATCCCCTGAAAACTCATATTATACCATCGTATCTATTTTATCGCAACCGTGGAGCGAAGAACAACGCTTAGCGGCCTCTGAGACGGTTCCAAAACAATCGCGCCGGGTGAGATTCTTCCACCCGGCGTCGCGCAAGCCCTATTGTTTCAAACCCTCCTGAAGTTTGCTCAGGGCTTTCTTCTCGATACGGGATACGTAGGAACGCGAAATGCCGAGGCTCTCTGCCACCTCGCGCTGCGTTTTGCCGCAGCCGCCGCACAGCCCGTACCTGAGGCGGATGATGATCTGTTCCCGACCTTCAAGAACGGACCGTATCAAGCGATAAAGCTTTTTGATTCGCTGTGTCAGATCAACCTTTTCCTCCACTTCTTCATCTTCACAACCCAGGATATCGATGAGGGAAATCTCATTGCCCTCAATATGATGTACATATGCTAGAGGTTTTAGGATACAGCTTTAGCCGGAATTCATCGCTGCCCCAATCTTTCTCTTTGTAATACTCTACTTTTTCGAGTATGCCCTTAAGCAGCATGTTTTTGTCCTTGGGTTCGTCGAGCGTGGGGTATATGTCAATGACATTCTTTATCTGGGTAATCGTATTGTTCAAATTGTCATTGGCATTATTGAGGCTTTGTATTTTGGCCTCACAAGCCTTAATAGCATTTTTCACTTCCGTTATTTTATTGGATAACAATTCAGAACGGGCTTTGAACGTAGCCACATCGTAAATACCTTGTTCTAGCAGGTCAAAAGTTTTTAAATGCTGTGTTTCCAGAGTTTTTAGCTCATTTTTCAGCTCATTAAGGTTTTGAGTAAGCAGAGCTATTTCATCATTAAAGGGTTTTTGTGGTCCGGCTTCGAGCTTTATTTCAAGAGTATGAAGGTATTTTTTCAACTCCTCTATCACAGCTTTTTCTACACTGGAAAATCTGTTGCTCTTTATGCCGCACTTATTACTGCAAATTAAGAATGGCTCGGTTTTTACATAAGGCCTACGTTGCATTTTTGCTCCGCATATGCCACACACAACGAGGCCGGCCAAAGGATTCGCAAGCCCGCGAATCACCTGGTAGGGAGGATGGTATTTCCCGGCGAGTATCGCTTGCGCTTTTTCAAATGTTTCAGGGTCAATGATAGGCGGATGCTTGCCCTTACATATGACCCATTGGCTTTTTGGCCTGAGCTTGACATCCTTTTTCTTTCCGGGCGTTTTTGACTTCTTAATCTTTTTCGCCTTCCAAACCACATTCCCGACATATATTTGCCTTTTCAGAATGGCGCCTATCATGCTGCCGTCCCATTTGCCGCTATATTCTTGATTATTCAGTTTCCGTATGCTTGAATACGGCTTAATGCCCAGCTCATTCAGGTAATTGGCAATGGAGCCATAACCCATGCCGTGGTTGACATAGAGATCAAATATCATCCGGACAACCTTGGCTTGTTCCTCATTTATAGTGAGGGTACGGGTCTTTTTGTCAACCCTTAAGATGTCATAGCCATAGGGTGGCAAGGTAGCAATGTAGTTCCCTTCTTCTACCGAACGAATACGGCCGCCTTGCATACGGCGGGTAATCATTTTATATTCTTTGCGTCCCATGAAGGCCTCAAATTCGAGGTAGTCTTCATCGAACTCATTGGATAGATCATAGATCTTCCCAGGCGTAATAATTTTGATATTGGCCGCCTTGAATTTCTTAAGGATGTATCCCTGCTCCTCGGTGTCACCACGTCCGAATCGCTGGATATCCATAACAAGTATGCCTTCTATGAGCCTGTTCTCAACATCCTTTAAGACTTCGAGCATTGCAGGGCGAAAATAGAGTTCCTCGCCGGATACAAGCTCTTCGTGGATATTCACTATTGTATAATTGCGTTCCTTCGCTAATCTGAGCAATGCAGCGCGATGACGAGCCAAGGTTTCCCCTTGTCCAATCGTCTTTTCTAGCTCTTCATCTGCTCTGGATTTACGCAGATAGATATCAACCTTCAATTTGGATCACCCTCTTAGATAATAAATACTCCAGGTGGATCAAAGCAAATTACATATTAAGTAGTGTTTTGCTCATGCCCTTTTATCGTCTCGCCCTCGCCACGGCCTCAGCCTTTAAATCTGCACGAAATTTTTAAAGTAATATACAATGTGAAATTTAGACTCCTCCAAGCTAAAAATCCGGATCCAGCCAAAGCTCACGTAACCTTTCAACATTTTTACCGTACTCATCCGTATAATGTATATATCTAATGCGCCTATAAGCCATCATTTCTGATGCAATTTTGGTTTGTAACTCTTTATATAATGCATTTTCCTTGATACGCGCTATTTTATTGTAGGCAGCCGATACCGATACCTCATATATCTCTGCCACTTCTTTGGCATTGTATCTTTTCCATAGTATGGCCGCTGTGGGCATAAGCAGTTCATCAACAAATATATTGGCTTCTCTTTCCATAATGTAATCCATATACAGCGAATTGGCAGTGCTTTTAAAGTGGTCAAGCAAAATATGCCCTAGCTCATGCGCTACGGTAAACTTGAATCTGGTGGGACAATGTTCAAAAAGGTCCTCATCAGCAAATATCCTATACTTATCTTTTACCTGATCATAGCATGTAAAGCCTGGAATACCTTTAAGGTCTTTTATTCTCAGTGAAATTGGCTTACCCAAAGATGCGATTATCCCTCGAATGTCTATTGCTGTTGAAGTGTCGATATTCAGCTCTTCTAATAGATTAGAAGCCTTCCGCCGGATTTCATAGCAGCGAGCATCCTCAGATACAATCAAGGCATACCCTCCTTTGGTATGCCTTAATTATACTTCGAATTAAGTTGCGTTACAAGAACATATGTTCTTTAAATTATTAAACACTGATTAGTTGCACTCAAAGATATCATTTTATTGTACTACTTATTGCAGAATAATTTCAATATTTGCTATGATAATATTGCATGACAAAATGATCGATATAAAAAATGTAAAGGATGTCTATATACATTATTAAGGAGTATCATAAAACAATGAAAACGCGTGACATTGACATTCGAGGCTCATTGCATCAATATCTTAAAGACATCTTTAAGTACGATGAAACCACTAAAATAGTGCATGAATTAAACGTATGCTATGGAGCAGCTCGTGTCGATATAGCTGCAATTAATGGGTCCTTCTATGGATATGAGATAAAAAGTGATAGTGATACATTGGAGCGATTACCTCAGCAAAAGGATAGTTATAACAAGGTGTTTGATTATATAAATATTGTTTGCAGCCAGGTTTTATTAGAAAAAGCCGAAAAAATTATACCAGATTGGTGGGGTATTTACATTGCAAAGTCGATAAATGATGAAACAGTATCTATTGTAAAGGTAAGAGAAGCAAAATTAAATACCGAGTTGGATCCATTTTCTTTAGCTCAATTCTTAAGAAAAGACGAGATAATAAGTATATTAAAAGAATTAGGAGCCGAAAAGAAAATGTTCCGGCTCCCGAAATATGCTTTATGGAGTGAACTGGCCCAAAATTGCAAGCTTGACTTTTTGCGTGAAAGAGTTAGGTTGATTTTGAAGACGAGATATAATTGTAGTACTGATTAGCCACGTAAGTTAGGTGATGATTTGTATTTCGCTTGACCCATTCTGGCAAATTGCCATGATTACAACCTTTGCTTCCACTGCAAGTTTTATTTGCGCACTCGTTGATTTTTTCATCGCCCCAGCTAAATTCTTCGCCACAATAAATATCTTTTCTTTTTATTAACGCTCTACACAATTTGTGATATTGTGAAAAATCTCTTGGCCTAGTAGGATCATGTTTACCTCTGATTATGTACCAGTAATCATCTTTTGTATATCTTATAGTGGGTATGATAGTAGCACCTTGAGACAAATTCAGATCTAAAGGATCATCAACACAATAATCACCAAATGCGATATCCTTGATTTTACTTCTTATGTTTTTGTAAATTAACCATTCATGTCGAGATAATCGTGTTATACTATTGTTCTCTAATCCTGACAATGTAACAGGAAAAGAAGAAGCGGCGAAAATTATCTTATCAAACTGATCAATTCTTAATTTTTTATACAAGCTACATATAATGTCTGAATAACTTATTGGGCTTATTTTAGCATCTACCATATAAAAATCCAAAAGAATGGAAGGCTTACTATCTGAGATATTACAGCTATTCATAATATAGTTAGTAACTTGATTTATGGATTCTGTATCAACATTAAGTAATCTTAGTAAATAGCCATGACTGAAATTATGCTTTTGAGCAGCAATTATTCTATAGAAAGCATTATCGTTCAAATTTGAAATTACAGGTATTATTTTAAGATCAAGACTAATTGCGTGATTAATAATCTTAGCGAAATATGGTGCAATAAGACTGGAAAACTTGCTATATAAATTTGGAGAAAAACCCAAATAAAAAGGTTCATTATTGCCCCAAAAACGATTTATTTGGGCAGTAAGCTCATCAGGAGACGTTGATAAATTAACCAATGAAATTAAGGGCGTTAATTTGCTTTTTACATCTTCTGATAGATTCATTAGAGCAAACTGTTCACCCTGTTTCCATTTTAAAATTGGAACATACTTCATACACTTAAACCCCCTTTTTAAAATAAAACATGTGTTTCGTGATAATAAAAAGCCAAGTTCACAATTCTTGTGCCTTGACCTTTGGATGTAGCTTAAGCTGCCATTTTATTATGGTGTTATCTTAAGTTAACCAATTACAACAAAAGCAGAATTACTGTTGCCACGAAAAGTAGGGTAGAAAGTATTGGAACTAAACAACCGCCTCCGGTAACCATTCGTCCAATCTTACGTTGACGGCCCGAGCGTGTAGTAGGAATGCCAGTTGCCCTGGCGATTTTACGTTTGGCATTCGTAATGCCCAATGCACGTTTCCAGCTAAAAGATAACCCCGGAATACCCGTGTTTGACCCTCGTCTTCTGGACATAGGTACCACCTCTAAACTGTTCCTATTTATCCTCACCAATAATCTCTTTTTTAATGTTCTAACCTAATAAAAAAAGCCAAGTCCACAATTCTTGTGCCTTGACCCTCCGAAGTAGCCTGTGCTGTCATACTTATGAAACGAGCTTCTGAAGCTAATTATGACCCTAGACTTTTTCTGCTTTTTTATAATTTTCAAAGAATAATTACTTTATGAATATGTCAGTCCTCGTTTATAAACTCCTTTACAAGCTTTGTTACAAGTTCTAACTGCTCCGGCGTAAGCTTTTTTACATCTCGGAAAAGAACTTTTGCTTCTGGTGGCCAGTCGTCATTTGAAGTGCCTGGGTTGCGCTCATCGGTACGGCCGAGCAGGTAGTCAATAGAGACATCAAAAAAGGAAGCAAGATTTTGAATCGTATTAATGTCAGGCTCTGTCTCACCTTTTTCCCAACGCGCAATAGCTTGCTGGGTAACCCCTAAATGGGTAGCCAGCAATGATTGGGAAATCCTTTTTTCAGTCCTTAGCAATTTGAGCCTTTCAGGAAACATGTCTGATGCTCCTTTTTTTGATCATTATACAACACAAAGTTGTCTACTTAAATCTTTACAACAAAATTTGCTAAGAATATATTGACAACAACAGAATGTTGTTTTATTATAAAGACAACAAATTGTTGTTAAACAGAGGTGAGTCACATGAGAATGTGGTTAAAAGATCTACGGCATAAAATGGCATTATCCCAATCTGAAGTAGCAAGTAAAGTCGGGATAACTCAACAACAGTATAGCTTCATTGAAAACGGCAATCGGGCACCATCTGTTGAAACTGCAAAATCTATTGCGGCTGTCCTCGGCTTTGACTGGACACGTTTTTATCAAGACGATGAGAGACTTCCCAAGACCGGTACCGAACAAGCTTGCTGAGAAGATGTATATTGTCAAGGATCATGGCTCTTGCCAGGGAGCGGTACCAGGTGTCTGAAAGAGAGAGCGCCTGAAATTTGAATCCAGGCGCCATATCAAGCCTCCTGCTTCTTAGTTGGACAAGACGTGGGGGAACTCGTCGGAAGCAGGTACATGGAGCGGTAGGGGAAGGATGTTGAACAGCTTTCAATTCAAGTATAACCGGAAGGAGGTGAATTGAGAATGAAGCAGTCCTGCGAGAACATATACAAAAATGCCAGACGAGCTGCAGGATTGACCCAGGAACAGGCAGCGGAGCAACTATTCATATCTGTACGTAGCCTTGTTGACTATGAATCCGGCAAAACACTGCCGCCAGATGATGTGGTTTGCAGAATGGTAGAGGTATATGGCTCAAAGCCTCTCGCATACCTGCACCTGAAGAACTCCACCGAAGTGGGCCGGAGATTCCTTCCAGAACTGAACATTCTGGACCTTCCCAGGTCAGTATTGAAGCTTCAAAAGGAAGTAAAGGATATCACAGATATTCAGCACCAGATGGTCGACGTGGCTTGTGATGGCGTAGTGGACAGCCATGAAAAAGAGACCTGGTCAAACATCGAAAAAGAGCTCATGGAAATGGTAGGAGCCGGCCTGTCTGTGGTTTTCGCATGGAGATAAAAAAATACGGCTTATTAGCCGCATATCAAATACCCTAACCCAATACTACCACGGACATGTAGGCATGTCAAGAAATTGAGCGCAGGAATTATGAGCATAGTGTACAAACAGTATTTAATAGGCTTTTAGGGGTGATGACCATGCCGATCATTGTTGAGATAGTGGAACCGGATATTACACCCGAGGAAAACGCCAGGCGCATTAAGGACCTTGAAGACATCATCTCAAGATTGCTGAAGTGCAAGGCTACATTGACTTACAAAAACCAGGACGAACAGAAGCAATGAAATACATACCATTTTTTCTTTTTCATTCAACTGGGACAAGCTCTAAAAGAGCTTATGAATAAAAAGTGAGGTGCAAAAAGGATGGATAAAAGCAAGTTTATCACTAATCAGTACGAAGTCAAAACGATTGAATCTGGAATGCATTGCGGAAAAGAAACAGCCAGCACCTTGGCGGAGGCACTGGCGGGAAAAAAGCAGACTCAGCTGAATCAGACGTATGAGCATTCATGTCAAAACGGTACAGAGGTAAAAATAGCTATTTGCATGGAATTGAATAATTTCAATGAGGCCGATCTTGATGAATTGCGAAGTTATTTTGCTGAATGCTCTCACAACTATTACCTACACGGCATACTGGCCTAATAATATGCCTTAAGAAGCTCGGGTTTGCCGTCAAAGGTGTCGACCTCAATATTTTTCACAAGTAAGCGTAAGTTCTCATGCATTAACACATCGCCAATTTGAATGTCGCAGGGTAGCAAGAAAGCAATATGCTTACCGCCTTCGTCCTTATTGGACAAACCCTGCAAGGTTGCGATAATGTTTGAGTTTCTTTCAATATCGTAATTCACTAGGTCGAACGCAAAGTCTTTAAAATATGTCTTTGCCGAGACAGGTAACGACGCCAATTTCAACACCTCCCTTCAGGTATATATTACCAATATGCGACAGGGAGAACAAGAGAGGTGAAATCAATGAAGTACATTGTGGCATCACCTGGAGAGCGAACAATTACTGTTGAGGCACAAAACAGCACGCAGGCCAAAAGGAAGGCCTGCAGATACTGGGGCATAAAACCGAGTGACAAATGGTGTGGGATTACAGCGCTAAAAGCAAGAAGGATTCGGGAAGGTGATCAAGATGCAAACAACATCAGCAACATATGAATACCACCTCCCTCTGCCTACATTTTACCAGGAGGGAGCGGTAACAACAATATAGCCCGCCGGAGCGTATCCGGCCCACGGCCCACAGCCATGGGTTGACCTCCTGATAAGGCGGGGCCCGGTAAATGACCCATACTGAGGCCCCGCCATATAACCCAAAACAGTAATCCCTGGCATAGTGAGGGGATGCCAGGTTAATGGATCAGCTTCCCGGCGGAGCGGGGGGCCGCCGGGAAGCTGAATTGAACAGAGGGAAGGAGGGTAGCAATGGGATTCATACTGAGGATCAACTTGTTTGCATTTGATGTCGAAAGGCTTGAGGAAAAGGCTATACCTGCAAACATCAAAAAGTCGCCAATGATTTTGCCGACAGCTGCAACCAATATCCCGGATGGATTCACTTAGGGCCCATAGTGGCCCGGTGGTAAGCGGTGGCCCCCGAAACAGCCAAAATACTTAATCAATATATGCGGTTTATTTCTTAACCCAAAGGCGGGATTACTGCCAGGGGGGGATCCCGCCTTTACATGGAGAGGTACCCGAGAGGCCCAGGGGTGGACAGGCCATCCATCACGCAGGTTCGATTCCTGCCCTCTCCACCTGATAAGGAAGGGGGAAAGGCATGAGGATTGAGGAGCTGGCAGGGAAACCGTGCATAGCTGACAATAAATTTTACGGCAGATACCTGGGAACTATCATTGGGCTGCATGAAAAAAACAAGCTTAATACCACCAGGATCCTGGTCAAAATCGAGAAATGCCTGAGAAAGCCATCAACCCTTCCGGAACTTGTCCCATATGGCCATGTGAAAAGACAGGAGTATCTTCCCGGGGAGATCCACCATTTTGACATCGGGGAGGTGAGCTTATTAGCAGGAGACTCACGTGCCGCGACTGCGGCAGATTCAACTATTGCCTGGAGCGGCGAGGAATATGTCGAGACTTTAGCCAGAAAGGAATGAGGGAGAATGATCAGAACGGAAAAGTTCGATTGGCACGTAGTGAACCGAAGCAAGCGGTATCCTGACCCCGTGAATGAGCATGATATCAACCTGTTGGAACAGATGGGCGCAAATATCGTACTCGATAGAACCCAAAAGATTGTCTACATATTGGACAAGCGAAGGAACCTGACCAGGCGTGCGATGAATGAACGCCGGAAAAGGTTTTTGACCAGGTGGGATCCGTTCAGATGAAAGGCATATATCAGGACATCATCGTTGTTGAGGTAAAAGAGTGGGTTAACAACTTGGTCCGGATAGAAACGGCATATGGAAGCTTTACGGTGAAGGATGATGAAGTCGTCATAATACCGGATGAGATATATGCCCGGGAAGCGGAGCGGCTGGAAGAACTGAAAAACTACATACTTGCCGGCCATCAGAAGAAGGAGGAAATCAAGCACAGGTATCTGGCCAAGAAAGAAGAGATTGAAGATGCCATCACAAAGGCTAAGGTGGAGCGGGATGCAATCATCCAAAGAATGAAGGCAGAAGTGCTGATGATGTGTAGAGGAGGGAATCAAGCTTGCTGAGTATTAAGGATGAACTGCTTCAGCGGGTGGTTGACGACTTCGACACCATTTGGTCCGGCGGAAAGATGCTCAGCTCAGTATGTTCGATCAAGACTGAAATTCCCAAACGCTTGTGAATTTGCCCAGGAGAGGAGGATGTAAAGCATGGTATCAGAAGCTATTCAGGCTATTCAGAATGAGATTGATTCAGAAAAGGATAATCCTTGCATTAAGGTTATCGGTGAATTTTTGATCGAATATATCCGGCGGCATCCGGCGGTAGCCGGCGCCATATACAACTCTGGCAAGTATCTCACGGGAGCCTACAAAGCCATTGAGGATTATGCCAGGAAAAAACCGCGTCATGGGAACTGTGTGGCCGTGGCGCCGGATGAAGCCTTTGAGCAGGTTCTGAAATTCTACGGGATAGAACATACAGATAATGGCCCAGTATTCCAGTCTCGATTCCTTCAGGATGCGCCGGTCACTCCAAATGCAGCAGTTGAGGAGCGGAGCAGCTTTACTCTCGATTTGGCAGATTTACTGTGAGGTGCTGCACGATGAACAAGAGGGAGTTAAAGAATATCCCGGTACCTGATTTCCCCAGGTATCGAAAATCACCTAATAGCAAGATAGAATATGTCTATTCCGCAAAAATCATTCCTGTGACAGGGCAGAAGATATTGGTTGTTACCTTTTATAAGGTAAGAACAAAATCAGTTGAATTTCGCGTGTTTTCAGACGGAACGAATTTTATTACGCAGAAGTTTGATCCTGATAAATGGTCTGAGGCATGCGTCATAAACTTGTTGCCTTATTATTATGCAGAGAAAGTTACAGCTGATAGCAAAGCATCAGGGAAAATCGGCGTCGATTACTTTTCCAATGGAAAGCCCAATACGCTTGAGGCTCTTATCGCCTTCCAGGCCAAAATCAGAGAAAAAGAGTATAAAGCCCGTGAAGAAAAAATCAGAATAAGCACACAAAGCTTCATGAACATGATCAAAGATCTACCAAAAGATCTTGAGCGCTGGATCCATAATGTGCCCTTAAAGGCGAGTAGGTACATCTATTATAAGCGGCATGGAAAGATAATTGAAGGATATTGCACGAATTGCAGGCAAGACGTTGTTGTTAAAAAGGCAAAGCATAATGAAAAGGGACGATGCCCAGCCTGCAGGAGCCAGATAACCTATAAAGCCATAGGGATTTCAAGAAGGGTTCGGGATCACTCGTTCTTTGCAATCTTGCAGCGCGGAGAAGGACATCTACATGGTGCCATTATTATCAGGTGCTTTTATGTGTATAGAGAATTTGGACAGCATTATAGATCGCCCGAGACCCGGTTTTCCGAGGATGCTAGATACATTATCAGCAATAAACAGCTTATCATGTTCAAATATGAATCTGTCTTCAACCGATTTTACCACCGGTATACTCCTCCGGATTGGCATCGGAAAAAGCAACCTGAAATCTCTCAGGAATACTATCTGTACACGAGGAACCTGAAGCATGTCCTGAAAGATACATCTTGGCAGTATTGTGCAATAAAAGAGTTTGCACAACATATAGGGCCATTCAATGTAATTAGTTATCTCCAAACCTACATTAGGCATCCGGCCATTGAATATATGGTGAAGCTAAAACTGTATAAGTTAGTATCTGAATGCCTTACATACCATCCGGAAGCAATCAATTTATACGGGCCGGAAGCAATCAATTTATACGGGAGATCCCTGAAAGAAGTACTCGGTGTGGGTAAGGAGGATCTTCCTTTTATCCAGAAATATGATCTTTCGGACCATGAACTGAGCCTTTTTCGCATGCTTAAAAACAAAGGTTACAGGCTATCACCTGAGGTCCTTCAATGGGTTAGGAAAAATTTGCGCTACTATACTTACGAAAAAGACCTTATTGCTTACCTTACCGAATATACAACTCCGGAGCGTGTCGTACGATACGTCACACGTCAGATGCAAAAATGCCAGTATCATTATGCGCATTTTACTATGCGCGATTGGCTGGATTATCTGGAGAATGCCAAAAAGCTTGACTATGACCTCAGAAGTAACTCGATCCTTTTCCCCAAAGATTTAAGAACAGCGCATGATAGGGTTATTGAGCTAATTAAAAAGAAAGAAGAGGCTATCCATGACGAATCCATAAAGGAGCAGGAAGCGGAGCTGAATGAACTTTATGGTTACGAAAAGGGAGGTTATATTGTCAGGGCTCCAAAAGGCGTGGATGAAATCATTGCTGAAGGAGCGGCTCTTAACCATTGCGTAGGGACCTACATAAGCAGGATAGCCAGAAGAGAAACGACGGTTTTGTTACTAAGAGAGGCAGCAAATCCGGACAAGCCGTTTTATACCATCGAAGTAAAAGACGGAAATGTCCGGCAAGTCAGAGGATTGAATAACTGCGAAGCAACTCCAGAGGTCAAAAAGTTTATGGCCAAATGGGAGAAAACCATAAAAGCCAGGATAACCAAGCGAAAGAAATCTGAAAACCAGGTAAGAATTATGATTTCAGCATAAAAGGAAGGAGGATTACTAATGGGAGAAATACAGGTTCAAAGGACCCCAGAATTGATCGCTGCGGAGATAAGGAATATCCACTCACAGACAGTAAGGATGGTTCTGTATAATGCCATCGAAATTGGGCGCCGGCTTGTTGAGGCGAAGAGCATGGTACCCCATGGTGAATGGGGAAAATGGCTTGAAGAACAAGTCAATTACAGCCAGAGTACGGCCAATAACTTCATGCGGTTGTTCCGCGAGTATGGCTCTGAACAGATATCCCTTCTCGGCGATGCAAATCTTAAAAATCCCATCTTTAGTAGGCTCTCATACAGCCAGGCCGTGGCCCTTTTAGCATTACCAGAAGGGGAGCGGGAAAAGTTTGTCCAAGAAAATGACATTGAGAACATGTCCACTCGAGAGTTGCAGGCGGCCATCAAAGCCCGGGAGGATGCGGAGAAGAAGTTGAATGATGCTCTGCAGAGGGAGGATGAACTAAGGAAAAAGGTTGATGAATACCAGGCGGCCATCAACAAAGAGAAGGAAGCACAGAAGGAGGCGCAGGCAAAGGTCGAAGAACTCGAATCCAGGATCAAGCAGCTGGAAGAAGAGATTGAGAACAAGGAGCCCGGGCCAGAAGTTAATTTGGAATTGGAAAGGGAGAAAATCCGCTCCGAGTTGGCGGAACAGATGAAGAAAGACCTTGAGGCAGAGCGGAAAAAGCTCCAGGCTGAGAAGGATGCCATAAGTAAAGAAATAGAGGCCCGGGATAAGAGAATTAAGGAGCTTGAGGTCAAGGCAGCCACCGGGGCAAATGAGGATACGCAGCTTTTCAAAGTGCTTTTCGATCAAACAGTTCAGGCATTTGACAAGCTATTGAAACAGCTCGCGAAGATAGAAGCTTCTAATCCTGAAATGGGATCCCGATATGTCGGAGCGGTGGTCAAGGCTCTGGAGAAAATGCAGGAACAGTTGACTAAGGATAGGGGATAAAGCCATGAGAAGCAGGTATCAGAGAAACTGGTTATGGGTACTCACCTTTCTCATCATGGTCATCGTTTTAGTGATCTTCAGCATAAAGGCATCAGCAGATGTCAATGGTGCAATAGAAAGAATGCAATTTGAAGTTCAAATGCTCCGGGAGCTGGCGGCTAGGCAGGAAGAGGTTATCCTTCAGCAGAGACAGATAATAGAAGGGTTGCAGTCTTTATCGGACAATCAACCCTGTTCATCAGAAGAAGAGCCTGCACTTCCAGATAGGATTAAGGGCCGGGAGCTTACTCCGATAACAATGCGCGTGACAGCTTATGATTTGTCATATGAAAGCTGTAAGAAGTACCCGGACCATCCGGAGTATGGCATTACAGCATCCGGAAACAAGGTTGTCCCATGGTTCACCGTGGCAGCTGGCCCGGAGCTTGCATTTGGAACGAAGTTATTCATTCCATATTTCAAGGACAAGCCTAACGGAGGTATCTTCGTAGTTCAGGACCGGGGAAGCGCTATAAAGGAAAACTGCCTGGATATCTACATGGAAAGTCATGAGGAGTGCATGGCATTCGGTGTCAAATACCTGGATGTTTATATCCTTGATTGATTAAGGAGGGGAGCGGCTTGGAAAGACGGGGAGATTGGACCGGTACATATTCGGGGATAAAGTTTTATCCTTTGGATCCTCGGCCTGAGGATATCTGCCTTTCAGACATATCACATGCCTTGTCAAATATATGCAGGTTCAACGGGCAAACAAAGGTTTTTTATAGCGTTGCGGCTCACTGCTTCAATGTATACCGCTGGCTATGGGATAGGGGCCATAGTGTGAGGGTTTGCCTCCTGGGACTCCTGCATGATGCAGCTGAAGCATATATCTGTGACATTCCCAGGCCATTGAAGCAATACCTGCCCGGATATAAGCAGATCGAGGAGCGGATTATGCAAGCGGTATATGAACGCTTTGGTATTGATCCTCCCGCTCCCGAAGAAGAAGAGATTATCAAGCAAGCGGATGATTATATCCTCAGCCTGGAGGCCAACATGCTTATGACTGATACCTCAGATTGGAACCTGGTGGAGAGCGGTGATAGCAGCTATCTCGACATCGATTCTGAGAATGCACAGGTAAAATTTGAAAGCATAGCAAAGGTTCTGCTCAAGGTTTGCAATGATGGATGGTCCGATGCAGATTGCAAGGGGAAACCTGATGAGGATGGCATAAAAGGCAAACGATGGTTTGACTTTGATCCAGATACTTCAGTCAATAAACGGGAGATGAGGTAAATGGAAGTGCCATGGGCAGAATGGCTCATAAAGGAGAGAGAAAGGAATCAAAAGCTCAGGAAAGCCTTGCTAAATGCCGCTCAATATGTAGATTTGGCAAGGATCCTGGCTCAGTTCATGAAGGAGCAAGGAACAAAAGATATGGATGCAGACATAAGTGGAGCGGAGAGATGCCTTAAGGTGATATGGGAGACTTTGGCTGAGTGTTAAGGGGGAAGGTACATATGATCGTGAGAATATCAATCTGGTCTATCGCTCTTATCGTGATTTCCTTTTTAAAACAAAAGACCGGAACATAAATGTCCCGGCAACTGCCCAAGAGTATATAGTGTAAAGCACACACTTACATTATATACAAACCTGGGCAAAATGTCAAATTTTATAAGCGGGACAGGCCTTTTGTATCTCGTTATAACAATTATCTTCTCGACGAAGAGGCTTAAGGTGGGGGAAAGAGATGCCATACATAAAGGTGAAAATTTTGTCCGGGGATGTCCTTGAGTATATACAGACATTTAGCCCAAATTATGGAAATCATAAAAGCAGGAAGAAAAAGGTCAGCAAATCGACAATCAAGCAGATAATGATCAATGAGAAAAATGCCATCAACAAGGTGGCCAGAAAAATAAACGCTAATTTTGGGAAGGGGGATATTTTTCTCACTCTTACATATGAGGGGCATGTACCGAAGTATGAGCAGGCAAAGAAGGATCTTGTGAACTTTCTCCGGAGGGTCAAGTATTACAGAAAGAAGCATGGCATGCCACCTTTGAAATATATAGGAACAACAGAATACCAAGATACCAGAGCCCACCACCATATTATAATGTCGGCCATGAGCCTGGATGTGATCTCATCACTCTGGAAGCTGGGGGGAGCATACATCACCAAGCTATATAGCCGGGAATACTCCGGCCTGGCCAAATACATATCGAAGGAACCCAGGAGGAAAAGTTACGCCCGGCGATGGACCGGGAGCCGGAACCTGAAGGCCCCGGTGATCGAGGCGACAGTCATTAAGGACGGAAGCCGGCGGATTCCGGAACCAAAGAATTATAAGGTTATCGAACACACATACAGCTGTACCGAGGATGGATACTATCACCAATACATGAAAGCCATCAGGATAGGGGGGATGGACTATGCAAACGGATGGCCAGGCGCATCGGGTGCAGGAACGCTGGAGCCCGGAGCGGTACCGTCAGTATCTGGCAGAGCAACAGGGAGCGGGAAAATATCGGAACAGGGTGGTCGAAGTAGACGGCCACAGGTTCGCAAGTCAAAAGGAAGCAAATCGGTACCTGGAATTGAAAATGCTTCAGAGGAGCGGAGAGATTAAGGGCTTCGGTATTCAGCCCAGTTTCTACCTGTCTGAAGGCATACGATACATGCCTGATTTCATCGTGTGCGGAAAAGACGGGAGGATCTGGCTTGAGGATACGAAAGGGTACCGGACCAAAGACTTCAACATCAAGCAGAAGCTCATGATAGAAAAGTATCCATGGCTGGAGCTGCGGATTATTTGAGAATCCCAAACGTTTGGGATTTTGGAGTAAAGCACAAAGGAACGGTAAAGGAGCGGTAGTGATGGGGAAAAAGTCTACTTCTACTATTTCATCAGAAGTGCATGAAATCATACGAAAATCTGTGGATGCAGCTGTCAAGAAAGCTGCAGAGGCAATCATCAGGGCCAACAAGGAAATAGAAGCCAGCCAGCGTGACTATTTTAAGGAAACGGAGCGGCTTCTATACTCATTGCCGGCGCTCAAGTTGAAAGTGGCACAGGATGAAGAGGATCTTCGTGAGGGTTTACTGAAACTCAAAGAGAAATCAAAAGATGTTATCTGCCCTTCAAAGTTTTATGGCCCGAATGATCCGGAAGCCAGAGAAGCCCAGTACATAAATGACCGAATGGCCAGCATGGAGCGAACCAAGCGGGAGATCCAGCGGATTGAAAGAGCGTTGGAGACTATCCAGGATGATGAGTATTACGAAATCATTCCCATGAAATACTGGGATGGGCTTTCTCCAACAGAAATTGCGGAGCGGCTTAATTGTGATGAGCGGACGTTTTACCGGCATAAAAATAGGCTGGTAAATAAGCTTAAGGTTGTGCTGTTTGGTGCGGATGCCTTGTGATTGAAAAGTGCAAGCTATGCGATATTTGAGGGATAAGCCTTGTCAAATGTGCAATCATAGGGGTTTGACTTGCCGAAAAGGACATAGCATGGGTGGCCTTCATCGAAAATGCTTCGAATGCATTGATATGAAATTTTGTATGAAAGCGCACCGCACGGCGCCAGCAGATATACAATAAGAAAGGCAGGTGAAGAACCCTCCGTTCTGTCTGATTGGGGTGATTCTATATAAGACGTAGACGCATCATATCATCAAAGGCCCTGCGGTGCGGTGCAGGGCTTTATTATTCAATCTGTCACTTTCGTGTCAGAAAACTGTCAGTGACGTGTCAGTTTAACCGTGGTATTATGATTATGATAGTATTTTTATCTAATGAGCCCCCGAGATTATGTGGGCTCTTTTGCTTTATAAAAGCTGGTGGCCGGACATGCGGTCCGGAGGGAGGGGTTGGGGGAAACGGTCTATAAGGGCGCTGCCGGGCATGGTGAATCCTCCTCGGTGGCGCCTAAACATGAGTTTCGATTTCCAATTGTTTACGGGTCCTTCCTAAGGGGGTATCGAACGCGGGTCCGCCGACCCCGAAATTTCACCCAGTATAAATGAAAAAAATCGCTTGTGAAATTGTGAATTGGAGTGATAAAATGGCGCGCCCATTTGCCAAGATGATAAATGGAAAAATCTGCATGACAACAGCAGCTATAACCGAAATCCTGGGTATAACCCAGCAGACTTTGTCACTCTGGAAATCACAAGGATGTCCCCAAGAGGCGAGGGGTTGGTGGTCGATTCGGGATGTCCTGATATGGAAGGGTCTGCTCACGGCTTCAGGACCGAGAACGGAGGATGAGGCTGAAAGGATATCATGGGCTCAGAAAAAGATAGAAGCAGAAGCAAAGCTAAAGGAGCAAAAGGCCGAAGAGGCAGAATTCAAAAATGCGATCATCCGGGGGGAATACATACGGAAAGATGAAGTCACCGCTGAGCTGCAGCGGTTTTTTGTTGTGCTAAAAAGATCCATGCTGGGGTACAGCCGGCGGATTGCCACGGAGCTGGCTGCTTATGTTGATTCAGTAACCGCCAGGAGGATTGAAAAAATGATCACGGAGCTGACTTACGATGCTCTTGAACAACTTAGCATTGACGGAGTATACAAAGCGCCGCCGCGTAAGAAGACCAAGGCTTGAATGGCCGGATTGGATTAAGAACGCGCTGAGAATATTCAAGCCTCCTGAACGCCTGACAGTTTCGGAATGGGCGGACAAATACAGGATACTGGATGCCAAAACATCGGCAGAGCCCGGACAGTGGAGGACGGCCAGGACGCCATATCTTCAGGGTATCATGGATGCGTTCAATGATCCGGACATTGAAGAGATCATTTTCTGCAAACCAACACAGGTGGGTGGAACGGAGACACTCAACAACATTGTCGGGTATATCATCACACAGGACCCAAGTCCAACGCTAATTGTTTATCCGACGTTGGAACTGGCTGAATATACATCCAAAAACAGGGTGCAACCAATGATAAATATTTGCCCTATCTTGAAAGAACGTTATCAGGAACGGGAGAGTAAGTTGCTTGAGCTGCAATTTGACGGCATGTATGTCGTTCTTTCAGGGGCCAACTCGCCAGCGTCCCTAGCGTCCCGGCCAATACGCTTCCTTCTCATGGACGAGGTGGATAAATATCCGCCAAGCGCAGGAAAGGAGGCTGATCCGAGAAGCCTGGCGCGCGAGCGTACAAAAACCTTCTCGCATAACAAGAAAATCTTCCAGACTTCCACGCCAACCAAAAAGTCAGGACCGATATGGCAAGAGTGGGAGAATGCAGATGATCAGCGAAGATATTATGTGCCATGTCCGCACTGCGGCCACTATCAAACGCTTCGGTTCAAGCAAATAAAGTGGCCGGAGACGGCCAAAACACCTGATGAAGTTCTGAATACCGCATATTATGAATGCGAACAATGCAAAGGTATAATTACCGATGGTCACAAGCCCGGTATGCTCCGCGCCGGCAAGTGGGTATCAGAAAAGAAAACGGGCTCCCGAAAAACAGCGTTTCACCTGAACGCTATTTATTCACCTTGGGTACGGATTGGTGATGTCGCTTACGAGTTTGTGAAGTCCAAAGATGTTCCTGAGCTACTGATGAATTTTGTGAATTCATGGCTTGCGGAGCCGTGGGAAAACACAGAGGTTAAAATGACATCGGATATCGTGCTGGAAAGACAAAGCGAATATGAAGAAGGTGTTGTGCCTGATGGAGCAATCCTTTTAACAGGCGGCGTGGACGTCCAAAAGGATTGCTTTTATTATACCATCCGGGCGTGGGGTGCATCGATGACCAGCTGGAACATTGCGCATGGGGTTGTTGATACTTGGGCTGATGTCGAATATGTCATGAACCTGCCCTATCAGGACAGGAGGGGGAACATTTTCCAGGTGAACTTATGCGCGGTGGACTCCGGTGACAAGACGGACGAGGTTTATGATTTCTGTGTTATTAATCAGGAATGGGCGGTACCGGTTAAAGGTTCATCGAATCCCTTGCTTTCCAGGTACAAAATCAGCACCATTGACAAGACGGATAGCAAAGCATATGGAATGCGGCTTTATATTGTGGATGGCCACCAGTACAAAGACATGATAGCAGGCCGTTTAAACCGGCCGAATGGCCCCGGATCCTGGATGGTATACAAGGGATGCGACCGGGAGTATGCAGAACAAATATGCTCTGAAGAGAAGGTTATTGAAAAGCGTGGCGGTCGGGAGATAGAGGTTTGGAGACCTAAAGGCAGCCATGTTGCAAACCATTATCTGGACTGCGAGGTATATGCTGCCCTTGCTGCGGACCTACTGCACGTCAGATATTTACATGACTCTTCTCAAAAGCAAGAACAAAGCAATCCAAGACCGGACCAGCAAATACAGCAGAACAGCTTTATTAAGACATCGGGTAGTTGGATTAATCAGAGAGGTGATTGGTTGAGATGACAGTAAAAGAACAGCTTCAACAGATAAATGCAGCGATATCCGCAATAGAGAATGGTGCTCAGGAATACAGCATCGGCGGCAGGCGGTTAAGGCGGCCAGACCTATCTATCCTTTACAAGGAAAGACGCATGTTGCTGCAGCAATTACGCGAGGAGAACGGCGGCAGTGTGACAGTGGCTGTGTTCGACCGGAGGTGATGGTATTGAACTGGCTTGATAAAGCTATTGGATTTATTAGCCCTTCCTGGGCATATAGGCGTGTAGCATGGCGCCAGGCCCTAAAGGGCTTTTATGATTCCGGCGATATTGACCGCCTGAATTCCGGATGGGTACCAGTGAATGCAACCGCCGAGCAGGCAGATCGTCCGCAGAGGGATATCATACGGGCCAGGGCAAGGGATCTGGAGCGGAACAGCGACATAGCGGAGGCTATCATAGGGCCTTTTGAAAGGAATGTCGTGGGAACGGGAATCAAGGTACAGGCCAAGGTCATGAAATCAGACGGTACCGAGGATGAGAAACTTAACCAGAAGATCGAGGAACTCTGGAACGAATGGTGCCGTGCCAAAAACTGTGATATCACAGGCCAGCAATCCTTTGCGGAAATGCAGGCAATGGCGATCAGACGCCTGTTGGTAGACGGCGGGATCATCTTCGTAAAGACATATACCAATTCCGGAGTGGTACCGTTCTGTCTGCAAGCCAGGGAAGTGGATGAATTAGATACCTCAATAAACGCGTTGCCTGGCATTGGCAGTAACCGGATAATAGGCGGGATCGAACTCGATCAGTATAACCGGCCGGTGGCATACTGGTTTAAGGAATATACCCCGGACGGATTCTGGACTGGAAAATCCGAAAGAATTGAAGCCAAGCGGGTCATTTTCCTGTGGAAGAAAACGCGGCCTTCGCAGATCAGGGAGATATCCTGCCTGGCAAAGACGCTTCCGAGAGTTCGTGACGTGAACGAGTTTGTTGAGGCGGTTTCGGTTAAGGAGCGTATACTCGCCTGCCTGTCCGTATTCATTAACAAGACAGCGCCTACCGGAACATTAGGCAGGGGGATTTTAGGCAACAAAAAGGACGAAAAAAGCGGTTACCAACAGCGGACGATTGCGCCCGGCATGATCTATGAGTTGCAACCAGGCGAATCAGTGACAGCTGTTACACCATCTGGCCAGGCGACCAGTGCAAAAGATTTTATCTCCACGCAACAGCGACTGGCCGGCAGCGGGCAGGGACTGTCGTATGAAGCCGTATCACGCGATATGTCGCAAGTCAATTACAGCAGTGCACGACAGGGATTGTTGGAGGATCAGCGCACATACATGATGTGGCAACAGTTCCTGATAGAGCATTTCTGCAGGGAAGTATACACGGAATTCGTTATTTCTGCTGTTCTCTCCAAACAGCTCGATATACCTGGATTCTGGCAGAATAAGAACCAGTACCTGAAGCATGTGTGGATTACTCCTGGATGGAGCTGGATAGATCCTCTGAGAGAGGTGATGGCGAATGCTAAGGCGATTGAAACCGGCCAGGATACGCTCTCCAGGATCTGTGCTGAACGCGGTGAGGATTGGCGAGATGTACTCAAGCAGAGAGCAGCAGAAATAAAGCTTGCCCAAGAGTTGGGCATCAGCATAACAGGAGGTGGAAAAGCAAATGGCGCAGCCCAAGAAACCCCAAAAGGGGATACAGGAACACAGAACAATGGAAGCCCAGATTAGGGCAGTTGACGAAAAATCCAGGACAGTGGAGCTTTCTTTTTCTTCTGAGTTGCCATATGAAAGGTGGTTTGGCCCGGAAATTCTATCGCACGATGATGGAGCGGTGGATCTTACCAGGCTGCTAGAGGTAGGTTCAGTGCTTTTTAGCCATGGCCGTGATCCGAATTACGGCAAAATGCCCATCGCGAAAATAGAAAAGGCCTGGATAGACACGGAAGAGCGCAAAGGCAAAGCTCTTATCACCTTCGATGATGACGAGGATAGCGACAGAGTATTCCAGAAGGTCAAAAAAGGCATGCTCAAGGGAGTATCTGTCGGGTATTCCGTAAGCAGTTGGGAAGAGGTTGCCGCAGGGAAAAAGTCGGCAAACGGAAGATTCACTGGACCGGCTTATATCGCTATCAAGTGGGAACCCATTGAAATCAGCATCGAACCCACACCGGCAGATCCATCAGTAGGTGTGGGAAGGAACGCGGATGATGAGGCAGCTCCGGCCGACGGCCGTGCTGATAATAAATCAATTTCCGAGAAGGAGGAAAAGGCTATGGATGAGGAAAGGAAAGACATTCAGACTCCCGGGGCCGTCGATTCGGCCGAGAGGGGAAATGCTGCGGGTTCACCAGCAGGTACAAATGAGGAATCTGTACAGAGAGCTTTAGAAGCTGAGCGGCAGCGCATCAGTGACATAACAGCCATGTGCAGGGACTTTGACGTGGATCCTGATGAATATATCAGGAACGGAACATCTGTTGACCAGGTACGCGCTGAAATTCTTGAAAAGATGAAGGAGAGGATGAGGCCCCTCAATGCGGGGGGTTCGGGCGTGAGTGTTGAAAGGGCTGAAGAGGACAAGATCAGGGAAGCCGCGTCCGACGCTATACTTCTTCGCGCAGGAAAAGCAATTGAGAAGCCTGCGGACGGTGCCAATGATTTCAGGGGAATGAGGCTCCGCGATCTGGCTGTGGATTGCCTTGTCAGGGCTGGAAGAGCGAATGCTCACAGGCTGGATGATGATACCCTGTTCCGTGAGGCTTTGACTCCTGACAGCCAGTTCACCAGCATTCTCAACAACACTGTACGTAAGACCATGGCGACTGCTTACCGTGCCGCTCAGACCACATACCAGAGGTGGACAAGCCGCGGAAGCAACCCGGACTTCAAGGCAGTAACCCACTACCAGATTTCCGAGGCCGGGGACCTTGTTCAGATGACTCAGAGCGGTGAGTTCAAGTTCGACGAGATGAGGGATCAGGGTGTAAGCAAGGCCATTGCAACATTTGGCCGTTCCTTCGGCATGACACGCCAGGCTCTCATCAACGACGATATTGGTGTACTCACAAGGATCCCCGAGGCCTACGTGCGGGCCGCCAAGCGCGGAATCAACCGCTTGGTATACCGCATGCTGGGCACCAACCCTGTCATATTTGACGGTCATCCGCTGTTTGCCGCTGTTCATCGCAACATTGCTGTTGAAGGTGGTAACATTACTGTTCAGACAGTGGGTGCCGGACGCAAGGCAATGCGTACACAGAGGAATCTGCGCGGTGATGAGATCCTCAATATCGGTCCGAGGTTCCTGATTGTGCCCGCCGCACGTGAGACCGAGGCTCAGCAATTCCTGTCCAATACCATCGTTCCTACAACCCAGGCTAATGTGAATCCGTTTATTGGAACTCTGGAACCTATTGCTGATGCTGAACTCGATGCGCTTGTTCCTGCTGGCAGCTCTGCTCCCTGGTTCCTGGCTGCCGATCCCGCCGATGTCGACACCATTGAGGTTACATATCTGAACGGTGACGATATGCCAAAGCTGGAGAGCCAGATCGGCTTTGACTTCCTCGGTATCAAGTGGAGGATTTACATTGATTACGGTGTAACCGTGCTTGATTTCCGCGGTCTCTACATGAACCCTGGAGCCTAATCAGATTAGGCTCCTTAATACTTTTATTGAGGAGGATGATTCAGAATGTTTATCCAGGAAGGCAAGACAATTGATTATGCCAATCCCGGTCCGACCCCCATTCAGTACGGCAGCGTGGTAACGTTAAGCAATACCAGAATCGGCGTGGCTGGTGAGAATATCCCCGTTGGCGCCACCGGATCGCTGCATGTTTCAGGAGTATTTGAACTGCCGGCGGCCAACAACGTTGCGTTTACAGTTGGCCAGCAGCTGTACTGGGATCCTGTGGCAGGAGTTCTGACTGACGTAGCCCAGAATAACGTCCCTGCCGGTTGGGCAACCGAACCCAAGGCCCAGACCGATACTGTTGCAAGAGTGAAGATTGGATAATGGGGAGGGGTTATCATGATCAGGTTGAAGGCCCCCCTGAATTATCGAGGGGTTCTGGTTGAAAAAGATAGCGTTATCGGATATCTCCCGACAGATCTGCAGGAAAAACTGATCAAATCAGGAGTGGCGGAAATAGTCGACGAAGAAGCAGCAGTCGAAGAAGCAACAAAAGATAAGCTTGAGATTCCGAGCTACAGTGAGGATATGTCAAGCAAGGAACTGAAGGAACTCATGGGCAAATATGGTTTAGCCTACAAGGTCGGAATGTCAAAAAGTGAGATGGTGGCTGCATTGAATGAATACTTCGGAACGGGATCTGGAGAATCCCCCGAAACATCCGAAGATAATGGAGATACACCATCTGATTCATAAAGCCGAGGATTCAAAGTCATGAGCGGGTTCAAAGATATGGTAGAAGCTGATATCAATAAGGTGTTTATCAACACATCGGAGTTTGCCGAGGCATATACCGTTATCTATGACGGTGTAACATACGAAAATATTCCGATTGTGCTATCAGGCATAAGCGAAAAGGATAGGCACCAACTTGTATCAGACCATGTCCAGGGATTATTCTTGGCTACTACTGAAATGTATGTTGCTGCGTCCGACCTTGGCGGGGTGGTTCCCAAAAAAGGGACAAAGATCAGAATCATTGACGGGGATACTTGCCGTACGTTTTATGTTGGGTCCTCTATCAACGAGATGGGCGTGATCCGCTTGGAGTTGGAGGTGCTTGATGAATGAGTACCGTATATTTTGACGAGATCGGCGAGTATAAACTCGACCGAGTTACAAAGCTGCTGGCAGGTATCCCCGGCGGCGTCTATAAGGCTGTTGGCAGCGCCATAAAGCGTGCGGCACAGCATGGCCTGACGTTGGGTATGCGGATTGTTTCCGAGGAGTATGCTATCGGGCAGAGTGAGCTAAAACGGCGTACAAAACACATTAATACAATCGTCCGGGATAATGCAGGCTCTTACGAGGTAACCTTCGGCTACCGAGGCAATGTTATTCCACTGATCAAATACGATACGCGTGTGAATCGGTCCGGGCGAGTATATACCAGGGTTTTAAGGCAAAATGCTCGGCAGGCTCTCGAACATGCATTTATAGCAAGAGTTGGCTCGCATATGGGAGTATTTGAACGTGAAACTGACGCGCGGTTTCCTATTAGGGAACTGTTTGGTCCGTCATCTGTCCAGGCATTCTACGCTCGTGAGGAAACAGTTGATAAAATGGATGAAGCCATCCGCAGAAAGTATGGAGAGCGCATCGAACATGAAATTCTTCGCGTGCTCAATGGATGGGGGGGATAAGCCATAAATAGGTTAATCCTACTTGATCAGTTCTGTACTTTTACCAGACATGTTGTAGGCGACATAATCATGCCAGTCAGTAAGCAAAGGGATAGTGCAGAACCAGAAAATAGAGCTGCTGAAGTTTGGCCAATGCGTCTGCCGGATAGCAATGCGGCTAAAAAAAAAGCGCCATATATCATCCACCAATTGATCAATGGTAAGGACATTCAACCAGAGGGTGAAACTTTATCTTCTTCGGCTGTTATTCGGTCTATTTTTTGTGTCTATAACGATAACGAGTCAGAAGGAGCGCTCATGCTTGTCAACCTTATGGAGCGGCTACGTATTGCCATATTGAAGCAGGTAATCATCGGTAGGCGATTCCAGCTTGACCTAAAAGCAGGAGTGGAAACACTTATATATCCCGATGATACTGCTCCATATTACGCCGGGGAAATGATCACAACATGGATTCTCCCGGCAGTAGAAAGGGAGGTGTTAATTTGAGCACAAAGAAAAGCAAAACACAGGTGGCTGACTTGGATGCAACAGTAGTTGATACTGAAATTGCAACCGAGAAGAAAAACCCCTCACCTAAGAAATCCGCCGGGAAAACCGACGGATTTTGTGTTTATATCGGGCCGAGTATTCGTGGTGTGATCCAATCCGGAACGATCTATGGCGGCTCACTGGAAGAGACAATAAAGAAGCTCTCTCCCATCATTGAAAAGTACCCGCTGATCGCGAAGCTGATCTCAACCCATCAAACAATTGCGGAGGATCGTATCAAAGTCAAAACAGCCGGAAACCTGCTGAATGTATATTACAGGCAGTTAGCCGGTAAATAAGGAGGAATGTGAATATGGCGAATCATGGTGTTTATATTTCCGAACAGGCCACCAGTCTTGGTAGTGCTCCTATTGGTGTTAAGTCCGGTATTCCTTTCGTCATCGGTACGGCGCCGATTCAAAGTGCGGAATTGCCGGCAAAAGTCGGTGTGCCGGTTCTGTGTACAAGCTTTGATGAAGCAAAAAAGAAGCTTGGTTATTCGGACGATTGGAAGAATTATTCCCTTTGTGAGTTTATGTATTCACATTACGTCCTTTTCGGGATGCAGCCTGTCATATTTGTCAACTTGCTCGATCCGGAAAAGATGAATGAAACTGTCGCAGCAGCCGACAAAGATGTCGTGAACCACAAGATCGCGCTGCCGATTGAAGTCATCAATGATGACAACTTGGTTGTCAAACCTGCTGGCGGAACTGGTGATGCATATGAGAAGGATAAAGACTACGCAGTATACTACACGGATGGTAATTGTTACATTGAGCTTCTGCCTGACGGAGCGGCTTACAGCGCTACATCCCTGAACGTAGCATATAAGCAGGTCACTCCAGCAAGCGTAAATGCCGCAGCTGTCGCTACCGGAATGGAAGCGATTGAGCAGTGCATGGCCGTTGTGGGTATCGTTCCAGACCTCATATGCGCACCCGGTTTTTCGGATGATGTGGCGGTTGCTGCTGTTATGGCTACAAAAGCCGCTGGGATTAATGGAATGTTCAAAGCCAAGGCTCTGATCGATATCAGCACTGTCGCAGCAGATGATTACAGTAAGGTAATTGCTACTAAAAACTCCAACAACTTTATCGATGAAAACCAGATTCCTTGTTGGCCGTTACTCAAACTCGGCGGCAGGGTATTCCACATGTCCACACAGCTTGCAGGCCTAATGTCATCCGTTGACGCCGGAAATGATGGATGCCCGTATGAGAGCCCTTCGAACAAAGCTTTTAAGTGTGACTCAATGGTATTAGGGTCCGGTGAGGAAGTCATCCTTACCTTACAACAGGCCAATATTCTGAATGCTGGTGGTGTAGTTACTGCATTGAACTTCATGGGCAGCATTGTATGCTGGGGCAACTATACGGCTTGCTATCCGGGGAACACGGATGTGAAGGACTATTTCATTCCCGTTGCCAGAATGTTTGATTGGGTTGCTAACACCCTGATCAACACTTACTGGAGCAAGCTGGACAAACCGATGAATCGCAGGCTTATTGACACGATCATCGACAGTTGCAATATTTGGCTCAATGGCCTGGTTGGCGCCGGATATCTGCTTGGTGCTCGGGTTGAGTTCAGAGAGTCAGAGAACCCTCTTGCCGATTTGATGGCCGGTATTATCCGGACTCACATCTATATGACCCCGCCCAGCCCGGCACAGGAAATTGACTTCGTACTTGAGTATGATGCCAACTATGTGTCGTCAGCGCTACAAGGTTAAGGAAGGAGGAAAGGTCAGATGCCTAAATTCGACGAAAGCATAATCAATTTTGCTGTTTATGAAGATGGTGTGGAGTATTTGGGCATAGCGAGAGCTACTCTGCCTGATCTCACCGCTCTTACGCAGTCCATTTCCGGCGCAGGCATTGCCGGCAATATTGAGGCTGTAATACTTGGCCATTTTGAAGCCATGACGCTTACCCTGAACTTCCGGTCAACGACCGAACAGACAATCAAACTGTCTGAACCTCGGCGGCATAACATAGATTTGCGTGTTGCCCAGCAGGTAGAGGACACAGTGGGGGGAACCGTGGGTGTTAAATCGCAGAAACACATCTTAGTAGTTATTCCGAAGAAGGACGGCGGAGGTTCCGTTGCCCCTGCTTCTCCGGCTGATGCATCAGGTGAGTATGCCGTACGTTACTGGGCAACATACATCGATGGCAAAAAAGTTCGAGAAATCGACCCTCTCAACAACATTTGCTTCTTCAATGGTGTTGACTACCTGGCAGACGTCAAAAAGGCGCTTGGCAAATAATCATGCATCCCGGGACGGTGACATGCTGTCCCGGGTATTTTGACATTGGAAAGGAGATATAGCCATGAGTAATGAAACCATGAACCCCATAATTGATGATGAAGAATTCGCTGCGGCTCAAAAAGCAGCAGAAGAAAGCGATTACATTTATACTCACAAATTCAAGAAGCCGTTTGAATACCAGGGTAAGACCTACAATGAACTTACATTTGACTGGGGAAAGTTGACCGGTAAAGATGGCCTGGCTATTGAGAATGAGCTCCAGCAATTGGGTAAGCCCGTCATTGTGCCACAGTTCTCAGGGGAATACCTGGTACGCCTTGCAGCTCGGGCTTGCACCGTGCCTATTGGCTCAGATGCATTTGAAACAATGAAACTGGCTGATTATAACAAGATTCGGAGTGCTGCGAGGTCTTTTTTGCTAAAGTCGGAGTTGTGATTGGTGACGGAGGGACCTGGCTCCGGCGCCAATGCCTGATCTTGGCCAAGGCAAACTGTACACCAGTTCCTTTTTGGCTTTCTCTTCCACTATGGGAGCTATCAGCCTGGATCAGGGATCACAATCATCTAGTGTATGAAGAAAAAGCCAAATAATAAAGAGAAAGGAGGGCCTTCCATGGCAAGCAGGAAAGAATATGAGATGCTGTTTCAGTTAAATGCTCAATTAGGAAGCAGTTACCATAGTACCTTTAGGAGTGCTATGGGATCTATTGCTTCCATGCAGCAGGAACTTCAGGCCCTCAACAAAACACAATCCGATATTGCAGCATACCAGAAGCAGCAGAATGCTGTCGAGGCAACCAGAAAGAGACTGGAAGTACTTCAGCAACAGTATGACAATATACAGCAGGAAATAGACGAGACCGGCACATTTTCTGCAACTCTTGAGAACCGGCTTCTTTCAAAACAGCTTCAGATAGACAAAACTTCTGCATCTCTTTCTAATCAGATCTCCAAGCTGGAGCAGATGCGTAACGCCTTGAGAGAAGCAGGAATTAATACTGAAGATCTCAGTGGGGAAACGGAAAAACTCACCAGCAAGATTGATGAGCTGCGTCAGAAGCAAGAAGAGGTTGCGGACGAAGCCCGGAACTATGGCGCAGTAGCCTCTGCTGCTTTTGGAGCTGTTCAACAAGCAATTGCTGCCGCGGGAATCGTAACAGTACTCAAAGAGATCAAAGATCTGTATAGTGAGGCTATTGAAGCCTCTATCTCATTCGAGTCTGCCATGACAGGCGTGGCCAAGACTACTGACCTGACAGATGAGGAACTGGCGGCAATGGGTGAAGAGATCAAAGCGCTCACGCTTAATATCCCAATTGTAGCTGAAGAGTTGGCCGGGATTGGGGAAGTGGCTGGGCAGCTCGGTATTGCAAAAGAAAACCTGCTGGATTTTTCTACTGTTATGGCGATGCTTTCGACGGCTACGACCATGACGGCCGAGGAAAGCGCAACAATGCTTGCTCAGTTTGCGAATATTACGCAGATGGATCCATCGTATTATTCCAACCTGGCAAGCGCTATTGTTGATCTCGGGAATAACTTTGCAACGACTGAACAGAAAATCATAGAAATGGCACAGGGCATTGCCGCCAGTGCATCTCTCGCTGGTATGAGTGAAGCTGACATGTTGGCTCTTTCAGCCGCCGTCACATCTCTCGGTATCGAAACACAGGCTGGTTCAACTTCAATGTCAAAGCTTATCTCTGAGCTTATGAAAGCCGTAGAAACCGGTGAAAAGCTCGACGAATTTGCGAGCATCGCAAATATGACGGCTAATGAGTTCTCAGAGGTCTGGGGCAGAAATGCAGTAGAGGCTTTACAGGCTTTTGTACTGGGTTTGGCCGATACAGAAAGGACCGGAAAGAGCGCAATAGTCATCCTGGAAGAGCTTGGCATCACAGAATCCCGCATGCAGCGCATGATATTGTCGCTTGCAAATTCAGGAGATATGATGAATCGTACCCTTGATACTGCTTCCAGAGCATGGGCAGAAAATACGGCGCTTGCGGCAGAAGCAGAGAAAAGATATGCTACGACTCAAAGCCAGCTCATAATGATGCAAAATGCTTATAATAATCTAAAAATTGCCATAGGGGATAATTTCACACCTGTCCTGCGAGAGCTGTATAGTGCAGCAACGGATATCTTGACAGGAATAACTGAGTTTGTCCAGCAGAATCCGAAACTGGTCAAAACCATTACAGCATTTATTGGAGTAATCGGAACAGCCACAGCCGGAATTACTGCATATGTGGCAATTACAAAGGTTGCTGCTGCCGTATCTGCTGCATTTACCGCGACTATACCTGGTGTCGGTTTTATAATGGGTGCTGTTACCGGCCTTGCAGCATTGACAGCCAGTATTGCTGCTTTTGTCGGAGAGGCCGAAGATGCAAAAAGAGAGATCCAGGCACTTACAGCAGCCTCTCGGGAACAGTATTACCAGCTGGAAGAAATGCGCCGGGAGTATGAGAAAGTCTGCGCAACAATGGGAGAGACCTCTGCGGAAGCTCAGCTGCTCAAGAGAAAGCTTGACGAAGCAGAGGATGCCTTTGAAGCCAACAAGTTGACAGCAGAGGAATTTGCAGCAGCCCAGCAGGAAGTTATTGATGCCCACAATGAGCTCATGGCCGCGTATGAAGAAACGGTTGTCAGCCTGGATGACCAGGCGACTAGTGTTACCAACCTCATGAATAAGCTCGAAGAGCTAATGGCTGTTGAGGGCAAATCTGCTGCCGTGAAACAGGAGATCCTTACGATTGTGGACATGCTCAATGAGGCCATGCCAGAGCTTGGTCTCGCATATGACCAGTATGCAGACTCTCTAAACATGTCGGCCGATGCCATACGCGCCCTTGTTGAAGCTGAGATTGCCCGTGAGCAAAATGCGGCGAAGTATGAGCAGCTAAAGAAGTTCATCGCAGAAGAAGGCAAGCTGTATGATAACCTGCAGCGCGCCATGGCAGAGACAGCGGCAGCTGAACGTGAACTGGCTGATACAAAAGCGAAAAAAGCTGAAATAGAAAAAGAACTCGATGCAGCTTTGAAAGAAGGTAGAATTAGCCTTAGTGATTATGGCCGTGCCCTTGCGCCCTACCAGGCCGCTGTGAATGAAGCGGCAGAAGTCGTCAAAGAAGCTGCTGAAGCTGAGAGAATTGCACAAGAAGCATATGATGAAAACCAGGCTGTGATCAAAGAACTGACCGAGGCCATGGCTGGATATACAGAACAGGTGGCCAATAGCGGCGGAGAAATAAGAAATGTTATCACTGGCATAACTGGTAAGATGGAAGAATTGGCCGCAGAATATGAAAAGACATATGATGCCGCGCTGGATAGTGTATCTGGCCAATATAAGCTATGGGATAAGGCATCTGAAGTAGTTGCCACTGCCGCGTGGAAAATAAACGATGCAATGGAAAGCCAGGTCAAATACTGGCAGGATTATAATAAGAACTTGGCCAGCTTGAGAGAACGCAGTGCTGACATAGAAGGCCTTGCTGATATGATTGCGTCTTTTGCAGATGGCAGCGAGAGTAGTGTTAATGCTATTGCTGGTATGGCCAAAGCCAGTGATGAAGAGCTGCGAAAAATGGTAAGTAACTGGCAGAAACTCCAGGAAGAGCAGATGGCAGTTGCTGATACCATTGCAGAGCTGGAAACAGATTTCTCGAATTCTATGAATGCTCTGCAGGCCGAGCTTGAAACTGCCATAAAAGACATGGATCTCAGTGAACAGGCTGCACAAAGCGGAAAAAATACGATCCAAGGCTTTATCAGCGGCGCTGAGGAATTGCTCCCGGCTGTTGAAAAGGCCTACGCCCAGATAGCCGATGCAGCAATAAAAGCTATCGATGAAAAACTGCAGATTCATAGCCCTTCAAAAGTATTTGCAGAACGCGGCGAATACGCCATGAGCGGCTTCGTGGGCGGGGTCGTATCTATGGAGCCGGAAGTTGTTGCTGTCATGTCACAGATGGCTAAGGAAAGCATAAGAGCATTTTCACCAGAAAGTGCGATATCCGCAGAGCCAGGAGCACCTGGGGGAGATTACATTGTGCTGACTGTTTCCCCAGCTTATTATCTTACTGGGGCGGGGGCGGTTGATACTGCGGCACTGGAATCGCTGCACAGCCATAATGAAAATCTGCGGGAGCTCATACTTGACATACTTGAGGAGGCAGGGATTGACGCAAAAAGGAGGGCTTACGGATGAGCGGGAGGACCTATACAACGGTACAGGGAGATATGTGGGACAGCATAGCGTATTCTCAGTTGGGAAGTGTAGCTCATACGGATAAGCTGATGAATCTCAATCCGGAATACCGGGAGTATTATATCTTCCCTGCTGGCATAACACTCTTGTTGCCTGATGTCGAAGAAGCAACTGATACAACTACGATGCCTCCATGGAAGCAGGTGAGCGGATGAGCGATAAAGATTTGGCAAGACGCACGGAAGCGGTGATCTACTTTGACGGAGTAGATATCTCCGCTTCTTTACGTCATTTTTTGATTTCACTAACATACACGGACAATGAGGAAGATGAAACTGATGATCTGCAGATCATGCTTGCAGATCGTGATGATATTTGGCTTACGAACTGGCTTAATAAGGCGATAGAAGCCGCAGCATCAAGCCCGGGTGGTTCTGTTTACAAGGTAACAGCAAAGGGAGGGGTAAATGTTCGTAGCGGTCCTGGGACAAATTATAAAAGGCTAGGTGCCATTGCATATGGTACACAGGTCAGTGTCAAATCCATTACAAAAGGCTGGGCAACAATCAACTACAATAGAAAAACCGCATACGTGAACGCCAGCTATATAACACCTGCATCCGAAAATGGTGGAAATTCGTCGGTGAAAGGTCTACGAATCCAGGCGGTATTTGTACAGAAAAACTGGACCGGCGATGGGAAGGATAAAATACTCGATTGTGGCCAGTTTGAACTGGACAGCGTCGAAGCTGGAGGTCCCCCGTCTACTATTTCGATAAAGGGTACTTCACTGCCATTTAGCTCTCAGGTCCGCCAGACCAAAAAGAGTAAGGCTTGGGAAGCATATACCTTGTCACGCATAGCAAATGAAATAGCCGCAGTAAATGGAATGGCATGCATGTATGAGGCAGCCACAGATCCATACTATGACCGCGTTGAGCAAATTTCAATGAGCGATATAGCATTTCTTTCGCAGTTGTGTAAAAGCTCCGGTATATCGCTAAAAGTATCGAACAATATCATAATACTGTTCGACCAGGCGGAATATGAGGCAAAGCCTGCTGTGCTTACTATCAAGCGCGGTGCCGGCCAGTATATCAAATACAGACTCCGAACCGGTGCAGCAGATCAGAAATATGCTTGTTGTAGAGTCAGCTATGTCAATCCGGCCACAGGTGAAGTCATACAGGCTACGGCTTATGCTGAGGACTATGATCCTAAAAATAAGCATAACCAGACTCTTGAGATAACAGCAAAAGTCAATAGTGTGGGAGAAGCCCGTGCATTAGCCGAAAAGATGCTGCGACTGAAGAATAAATTCGAACGTACCGCATCCTATACTCTGCCTGGAAATCCATCGCTTATTGCCGGCATGCCAATAATACTGTCCGGATGGGGAGCGTTTGACGGTAAGTATATAATCAAGCAAGCAATCCATACCATCGACAGTTCGGGATACACCACCCAGATAAAACTGAGGCAGGCACTGGAGGGATGAAAGATGGATGAGCAAATGGAAAACATCTTCAGAAACCTGGTGAGGATTGGGACGGTAAGTGCCGTGGACGCAAAAAAGCGTATGGCCCGCGTGATATACAAGGATAAGGATTTGGTATCAGGGTGGTTACATGTGTTGCAGCAGCCTCAGGCGACAGTTCAGGTAAAACCTGATGGTTTGCATACACACACCATATCTGGAGACGTTACGGCCGAAATGGATGGCGAACATACTCATCAGGCAAATATTGATTCCTGGATGCCCAAGATTAATGATACTGTGCTGGTCCTATATCTACCAGTGTTCAATGGCGATGGCTTCATACTGGGGGTGATCTAATGGCACAGATAGGCTGTCTTGGTGATATCGTATTCCAAGTATCGTCAGACATTGTGAAAACAGTGAATAACATGCAGTGGTCAGGATCTGCGCGTTATAGTGTACATAAGAGGCACCTTAACAATGCATGGACTGAGTTCACTGGGCTTGAACCGGATAAAATTTCGCTCGATATTGTTCTTTCTGTGTACTTGGGTGTAAATCCAATGGAGGACATCTTTAAGATCTGGGAATACGAGCGGACTGGGAAGGCTGTTACGCTCGTTGTCGGTGAGAAGATATATGGCAAGAACAAATGGACAATTACAGACCACAAAATCAAGATGCAGAATTTCGATAAGCATGGAAACCTTGCCACAGTAACAGTATCAATCAATCTGCTCGAATACCTGAAAGGATGAGGTGGTATTTATGAGCTATTTTGTCAGCGGAGAAAACACTGACCGGGTCGTTTTGAACGAGAGCGATCCTATAAAATCTGTCCTCCAGAATGTGAGAATGATCCTTCAGACGCGCCAGGGGACCATTCCACTATATCGTAATTTTGGACTGCCAATGAAATTCCTGGACAAGCCCGCGGCGATAGCGAAACCGCTGCTGATAGCGGAAATCAGAGAAGCAATCTCAGAATTCGAACCGAGGGCCGAGATTTTGAATGTCTCATTTAAAGAAGATGAGGCTGGCCGACTGATTCCGGTTGTTGAAATCGAGGTGAAAGTCTGATGAGTGATGAAAGAAGCTACCCCAATATAGAGTTTGTTGACACGGATACGAATACTTTGGTTAGAAGTTTGATTGCTGCATATGAGAAAATAACAGGGACCACGCTGGCACCAGCAAGCCCGGAACGGCTGTTCATATCATGGGTGGCTGACATAATTGTTCAGCAGCGTGTTCTGATTAACTGGGCAGCGAAGCAGAACATCCCTCGATACGCTCGGGGCGAGTACCTTGATAGCCTGGCGGAACTGTTCAAAGGAGTCCAGCGGTTGCCTGCAAAGGCAGCCACTACAACCATACGGTTCAGGATATCACAGGAATTGGAGAGCGCCCAACTCATTCCGGCAGGGACAAGGGTCACTACTAAAGATGGCAGTTTGACCTTTGAAACAATCAATGATGCCTATATCCCCATAGGTGAAACATCTGTGGATGTTATAGCAAAATGCCAAACCAAAGGCATTATTGGTAACGGGTATGTTCCAGGACAGATCTCCACAATCGTTGATGTGTTCCCGTACTTTGAATCATGCGAGAACATTACAACGAGTGATGGTGGTGCCGAGGCTGAAGATGATGATTCCTTTTATCTGCGAATGAGACAAAGTGAAGATACATATTCAACCGCCGGTCCTATCGGTGCCTATGTATATTATGCGAAATCCGTGTCCTCGCAAATTGCCGATGTGAAGGTTACTTCGCCTAATCCTGGAGAAGTAAATGTCTATATACTCATGAATGGTGGGAAACTGCCTGGCGAGGAAATCCTTGATGCCGTAGAAAAAGCGTTGAGTGCAGACACCGTGCGGCCACTGACTGATCATGTAACTGTCAAAGCTCCAGAGACAGTGAGCTATGACATAGACATCAAATATTATATTTCTTCAGATAATCCGGTAAGTGCTGATACCATAGAAAATGCAGTTACTGCAGCTGTTGAAGAATATAAAGCCTGGCAAAGTGCAGCAATGGGGAGAGACATCAATCCTTCAAAATTAATTTCCCTACTCATGGCAACAGGCATTAAGCGTGTTGAGGTAACTTCACCAGTGTATACAGCAGTCGAGGATACTGAGATTGCTCAGGTTGAGAACATCAACATAGTGAACGGAGGATATGAAGATGAGTAATTCAATCTATGAGATAGATTATCTTCGGTCACTTCCGGATGTACTAAAAAAAGATAAATCAATGCTGGCACTTGCAAAGGCTATCGCAGAAGAACTGAATAAACTGTCCGGTGATACGAATGAAGCAATTATCTATGCCCGAATTGATCACCTGAGTGAGGGAGTCTTGGATATCCTGGCCTATGACTTCAAAGTGGATTGGTGGGACTACAATTTTAACTTGGAAGAAAAACGCAGGATTCTGAAAGCCAGCTGGAATGTGCATCGGCGGTTGGGTACTAAAGCAGCTGTCGAGAAAGCAATTTCAGCGATATATCCCGACACAAAGGTTGAGGAATGGTTTGAATATGGCGGTGCCCCCTATAAATTCAAGCTACTTATTGATGCGACGTATGAGGGAACAGATCCGGTGAAGCACCAAAGAGTACTTGAAAAAGTGAACTTTTATAAAAATATCCGATCTCACCTGGATGGCGTGGAATATATCGCGATACCGGCAGGATACTGTACGGGCTTTGGCGCTATAAAAATGGCAGGCGCCGCAATGGACTTAACTGTGGAGGTGGCTGTATATGGCTTGGGATAATGCAGTAGTAACAAACGCAGGAATTTCTTTACTTCAGCAGGTATTGGCTGGAGAAACTCTTACCCTTGATAAAGCTGCCGGCGGCACAGGCACTGTGCCAGCATCCGCGCTTATGGCACAGATTGGGCTAAAAGAGCAGAAACAGGAGCTTCCTATTACATCTGTGAAAAATGTTTCAAATGGAAAGAAAGTTTGCATCCAGATAACTAATGTCGGGCTGGCATCAGGTTACATAATGCAGCAGGTGGGAATTTGGGCGCATATTGGGAATAATTCTCCGGTCCTTTTTGCGATTCTCCAGGATGATACTGGGATCGCGATCCCGTCGCGGACTGAAATACCGGATTTTGCAATGAACCTCTATGCAGTAATAAACTTCAGCAATGAAAGCAATTTCTCCTTAAGCGTGGAACCGTCTGCACTGGTTACTCAAGGCGAGTTGAATGAGCGAATTAAGAATATAAATGCAAGCGAAATCGGGGCAGAAACTCCCGAAGGAGCACAGGCTAAGGCTGTTGCTGCAGCAACTGTGGTGCAGGTAGAGCTTAGGAATCATATAGATGATGCGGAAGTGCATGTGACAGCTGGTGAAAGAGAAGCTTGGAATGCAAAAGAAACCCCTGCCGGCGCTCAATCCAAGGCTGAGGCAGCAGCGGCCGCAGCGGTAGCAGCCCACGATACCAAAGAGAAACACATTGCCTATGCTGTTGCCAGCGGGACTAATACATACACCGTGTCTATCCCAGGCATAACCCAGCTCGCAGAGGGCATGAGTTTCAAAATAAAATTTGCCAATGCCAACACCGGTGCCTGCACCTTGAACATCAATAACCTGGGAGCAAAGAACATTGTCAAAGGTAACGGAAACGCTCTGTCCAGTGGGAACATCAAAGCCGGTCAGATTTGCCATCTGGTTTACAACGGCTCAAATTTTCAGTTATTGGGTGAAGGGGGGGAGTATGGGACAGCCACCCCAGCGGAAGTATTAAAAGGCTATACCATTGGTACGGAGGATGGTGTTAAGGAAGGCACGCTGGAGTTGACCGGGAATGCTACAACGGGTGATGTATTGGCCGGCAAGACTTTCTATAACACTAACGCAAAGTCAAAGCAGGCGGGAACAATGCCCAACAATGGGAGCCAAAGCGCAACACTGACAATCACGGGAAGCGGAAAGCCAACAAAGACAATTCCGGCTGGGTATACAACTGGTGGTACTATTACAGCGCAGGTAGACCCCTCGTTGGCATCCGTGATAAAAAATGCGGTAACTGTAGGTGGAGTTCAGGGCAATTATAAAGGTGAAATTGTTGTACATGATATCACTATGTCTGGATCGGTATCAGGAATAGATAATAATTATATTTATAAAACAGGGACAGCGAATATGAATAAATATAATCATGCTGGTACACTGATTTCTACTTATAATACTGGATTAGGTAGTAGTTATGGCGGAACTTATAATGATGAAGGCGCTATTTTTATTCAAGACTCATCAAGCGGCACAGCAAGAATATACAGTGATGCCGGAACGCTGCTTTATACAGTTAGTGGTATTAATGCTCGAGCGGACAGCAGTATGCTTCCAGGAAACAAATGCGGCTATGCGAACAATTTGATATTTACTCGTGATTACACCAACATGAATATATTAAGGTTGTATAACACCTCTGGCACATTGGTGCAATCAATGGAATTAGAAAGAAAAGTATCGGGGTCAGTTAGTAACTACAATTTCGGCTTCGTAAGCAATTATAAAAAAACCATCATTTATTATATTGAGGGATGGAATGGAAATATTAATAAGTATGCGCATTTAGTATATGGGGCATCCTCTTTTGTAGAAGAATATCAACCATTTCAAAATGATCTGTCGGTATTTATAAACTTTTTCAGCTTGTAAGGAGGATTGAATATGAGGTATTACAACATTAAAAACATTAAGCCAAATGTTAACGGCGGCACGATTGACTACAAAGGACTTGATATCAATCAGTTTATACCAGGTAGTCAGGTATACGCGTATGACCTTTCTGAGTGCGTCATTGCCACCACCGAGGATTGGCAAGGTGATCATCCCGATGTGATTGAGTTGACCCAGGCTGAATATACGGAAAAAGCCGAAGAACTGAAGGCTACCTATCCCGACCCTGAACCAACTCCGGATGAAATGATAGCACAACAGCAGGAGCAAATTGATGCCCTGAACATCGCAATGGCGGCCCTGTTGGGAGGTGAGGCCTGATGCCTGAATGGAAGAAGCTTATCTTTGTTAATGCTATCCGGGCCCGCATGAAAATGGAGGGTCGAACCGCAGAGGAGATCATCAATGACTATCCGAAACTTACCAATGAAGAAAAAGCCGAGATCCTGAAAGAGTTTGAGCAGACACCTTGATGAGGGTGTATTTTTTATGCCTTTTTTAAGGTCCCAGTAGTAAGCAGCCCACGATCGGGGATGTGCCGAACCTGGGACATTTTACTACATTGGAGGGATGCGTATGAGCGATGCAGTATTAGTTGCGATTATTTCCGGAGGTGCAGCCGTTCTTAGTTCAATAATAACTGGGCTTATCACAGGTGGTAAAACCATCTATCGTATCGAACAGCTCGAAAAAAAGGTAGACAAGCATAACAATCTTGTGGAACGCATGGCAATAGTCGAAAGGGACATAAAAACTGCATTTCGGTTGCTTGATGAACGGAGGGGATAATATGAAAACGAACATTGACCTGGTAGCTTTTGCTGAAAAAGCTGTAAATGAGAGATGGGGCTACGTTTACGGTACTTTCGGCCAAGTGCTGACGGAAACAATATTGCAACAGAAGTTAAAACAGTATCCTGACAATATAAGTCCATACCTTAGCTTTATACGGAGTAATTGGCTGGGTAAACGCACAGTAGATTGCGTCGGGCTTATTAAGGCGTATCTGTGGACTAACGATAAAGGCGAGGTCATATATGATCCCAAAACTGACGTCAGCGCTAATACAATGTATCTCAAGGCAACCGTGAAAGGACCATTGTCTGAGATACCTGAAAAACCTGGTGTTTTGGTATGGAGAAACGGACATATCGGTGTATATGTTGGCAATGGCCAGGTAATAGAAGCCAAGGGCACTAAGTATGGAGTTGTGAAAACTCCGTTGACAGGGGAAGGCAGCAACAGATGGACCAACTGGTGTTTGTGTCCATTCATTGATTATCTGGACCAATCGCCTTTTAAAGATGTCGATGATTCTCACTGGGCTTATGACTATATTGCTGCAGCTAAAGAACTCGGTTTGATAGTAGGAGGTTCGGATGGCCTGTTTAGACCCGATGAGCCACTTACAAGGGCGCAAGCCGCAACGATAATAGTCAAGTTATATAGGCTTTTGAAAGGAGGGAAAGTATGAAAGAAAGAATTGCAAAATTGATTGACATTAAGAGCATTGTTACCCTTGTTGTAACGGCCGTGTTTGCTTATCTGTCAGTAGCCGGCAATATACAACCGAGTGAGTTTGTTACCATCTTCATGATGATTGTAGCCTTTTATTTTGGCACTCAAGCCAAAAAGAACGAGAAGAACGAAAACACCCCCGGTTAATCCCGGGGGTTATTTTTTTATGCATTTTCTGGAGGTGGTCCGTATACCCTATCACCCGTCCTTTACCAAAAGAAGACTAACCAGTTTAAGCACGATAAAAATGCCAGCCAGGGTAATGAGTATATAGTCTATTATTCCGAGTCTCGAGTAATCCATTTGGCGCAGCAGCAAAGCGATGATGATCAGTAACAATCCAGAGTCGGCGTGCTTCGCAATTTTTGACTTGTTATTCATCATATGCTATACTGGAGATAGGCGGGAGGGCTTACGCCCTCCGGGAGTTTTTGTACTTACGTATTAGCTCTATTATTGTGTTTATTATGTTGAGTGCTAGGGCTAATATCGTAAGTACTTTTATTACTATCTCCAATCGTTTCACCTCGTTTAGATAAAAATATATCCCTCCGAGGCACGGGGGATAAATCAGAAAAGGCTACTGGTTTTTGCGATGATTCAACCATATATTGACATACAATTTATATATTGTCAATAGCATGATACATCATTTATATCCATTTGCTTTTGCTCCATATATAGCCTGATTTTGCGTAAAGCCATCATACTTTAATTGCTCGATTAGCTCTTCCTTGGTAAATGGCATGATGGATAAATAATTCTTTGCGGCCAGGGCTGCCTGTTCGTTCCAATCGGCCCCGCAATTGTTAGCGGCATATTCAGCCTGGTCTTGCGTATATCCATCATACTTTAATTGCTCTATCAAGCCTTTCTTTGAGAATGCAGAAACAGACAAATAGTTTTGGGCCGCTATAAGCGCTTGTTCTTTCCAATTGGCGCCGCAATTTTGAGCGGCAAACACGGCATCGTCGCGGGTAAACCCTTCATATTCTAGTTGGGCTATTAATCCTCTGTAAGAAAAGGGCATGGTATTGAGATAATTTAATGCTGTCACAAGGGCATCTTTTTGCCCAGGCGTTATGTTCGGAAAGGAATCCAAGATAGAATAGGTTTGAATGCCTGGTGTGAACTGCCCGGGTTGTGACGAATCCAGAATGAGATATATCGCAATCGGCCATAGGATGAGGTTGACGATGATGATCCACATGAGGAGTTTACTTTTCTTCTTTCCCTTTTGGATAACTTCTTGCTCCATAACATCACCCCATCCATATATTCCCATCAAAAGCACAAACGAAACAAAAAAGTATATATGATGCAAGGACCATCTCCATATTGAGCAACTTGCCCTAGCAGTGGCCTCTGGCTTCCGAAAGTATGTTGAGAACGAAAACATCCCCGGTTAATCCCGGGGGTGTTTTTGACAAAATGACCCTGGATGAGAAGATAGCCCAGATGACCTGGGTTAACCTGCTCGACGTGATAACCGACCGCCATACCTTGACCTTTTCCGGGGAAAAGGCATCGGTCAGCCTGCAGCATGGCTGCGGCTACATCAACCGCATCGGCGGCGAAACCGAATTGAAACCCGCCGAGATGGCCACCCTTATCAACCGGATCCAGAAGCATCTCATAGAAGATACACGGCTGGGCATCCCTGCCCTGTTCATCACTGAAGCCACTTCAGGCGTCCTGAGCCGGGATCATACGGTGTTCCCGCAGAATATTGGCGCCGGCGCCATGTTTAACGAGGAACTGGTTTGGGAAATGGGAAATGCCGTGCGGGAGGAAATGCTCTCAACGGGCGAACGCCTGGCCCTGGCACCCGTGGTGGACGTGGTCCGGGATCACCGCTTCGGCCGTTATGAGGAGTCCTATGGTGAGGATGTTTACCTGGTCACCCAATGCGGCATGGCTTACACCAAAGGGCTTCAGTCCGATTCCCTGAGCCGGGGCATCGCAGCAACCCTGAAGCATTTTGTGGCCCAGGGCATCAGCGATGGCGGCCGAAACTGCGCCCCCATCCATGCTACCAAAAGAGAAATTCTGGACAGCTATGCGGTTCCTTTCGAGGCAGCCATCCGCGAAGCAAAAGCAGCCTGCGTCATGGCCGCCTACCATGAGTGGCATGATATCCCCTGCCATGTCTCGGAGGAACTCCTGGTGGACATTCTGAGAAACAGGCTTGGCTTTGACGGGCTTTTGATGTCGGACGGCAGCGGCATAGAACTGGTTAAGGAGTTCCATGATTATTGCGAGACCCTGGATGAGGCCATCGAACTGGCACTTAAGACAGGCATCCAGTTGGAGCTCCTGGAGCACAGCCTGAAGGATAACCTGAAACCGCTGGTTGACAATGGCCGAATCGACCTATCCATCATCGACGCGGCAGTATCCAAGATCCTGTCCCTCAAGTTCTGCCTTGGTTTGTTCGACAATCCCTATGTGGATGTCAGCCGCGTCCGGGAAACTGTCTGCTGCAGGGCCCACAGGGATATTGCCGCCAAAATGGCCCGTCAGTCCCTGACCCTGCTGAAGAACCGGAACAATATCCTACCCCTGTCCTCCGACATCCGCAGCATTGCAGTTGTGGGTCCCCTGGCAGACAAAAAGGAGTTCGCCTACAGCGATTACGCCTATCCCTCCCACATCGAATACATGTACCACCTTTCGGAAACCGTAGAAGGGGAGATCATCCCAACATCCGTCTTTCTGAAGCGGAAGGATACCCGGTTTGAAGATTTGTACCATGACATCAAAACCGTATACCAGGCAATTTTTGAACGGGTAGGCCCGGACACCCGGGTTTACCTGGCGCCCGGCCTTAAAGATACCACCGACTATAACCATGATCCCGGTTTCTTCGCCATCGATGAAGCGGTGGAAGCCGCTTCGAAAGCCGATGTGGTTATCGCCGTATGCGGAGACACCAGTGGCATCGGCTATGAAAACGACAGCGGGGAATCGGTGGATCGGGTGGAGATCGGCCTTTCCAGGGAGCAGAAAGCCCTGTTGAAGGAGCTGAAAAAGCTCGGAAAGCCTATCATCCTGGTGCTCTGCAACGGAAGGCCCCTGGAACTGAGCGATGAGAGCCGGGAGATGGACGCCATCCTCGAGGCATGGCGTCCCGGCATGGAAGGGGCAGATGCCATTGCGGATACCCTGTTCGGAAAATACAACCCGGGTGGCAGGCTGCCGGTTTCCCTTCCCAAAAGCCTGGGACAGCTTCCCGTCTATTACTCCCAGCACGCCACGGGCAAGACCCAGTTCTGGCGGAACACTTATCTTGAAATGGACACCAGGCCTTTGTACCCCTTTGGTTTTGGCCTGAGCTATTCCCGCTTCAAATATGAGGCGGCTGAGTTCAGCCAGGAAGCCGATCGCATCCGCGTGAAGGTGACGGTGCTCAATGAAGGGCCTTATGACGGGGACGAAGTCATCCAGATCTATGTGCGGAAGCGTTACACCTCCGTCAAGCAACCTGAGCGGGAACTGAAGGCTTATAAGAGGGTATCCCTTAAGAACGGGCAGCGGATTACCGTGGACTTTGACATCCTGTTCGACTCCCTGTGCTATCACAACAAGGACTATGTACTTGGGCTGGAAAACTGCGTCCTGGACGTGATGGTGGGATCCTCATCCGAGGATATCCACCACCAGCAAAGCTTCAGGATCCGGTTTGAAGGCGGTATGCGAAAGGTAAGCCGGCGGGTCTTCACCAACCCGGCTTATATAGAAGCATAGCAAACACGAAGCGGCATCCTGGGCGAAGGCAGGATGCTGCTTTTTTACGCGTACGCATATGGCCTGGTCACTTTTTGTGTGATGTTTTACTTGAATTCAGCACGCTTCCGTCATATAATTAATGTTGCCCCCAGCATTGGGGGGCCATTCGACGAACAGGCCGGCAATTACAACTTCATAATTTGTCATTGCTAAGGCCGAAGAAATGTGCTAAAATATTGAACGTTGCCGTCGGGGTGTGGCTCAGATGGTAGAGCGCTTGGTTCGGGACCAAGAGGCCGCTGGTTCAAATCCAGTCACTCCGACCAGGATAAAAAACGGATTCTGAGAAATCAGAATCCGTTTTTTGCTTTCTATTCATCCCTCAACCAAACCGTCAATATCCTGTATGAGTTCCCGGATAACCTGCTTTAAATCCTCCACACCGCTGTCAATTGCTTTGCTTAACTTATGCCGAACCCTCTTCAGCGCAGCTTCAAGGACGAGAATCCTGTTGCCAAGCTTTCCGGCTTCTACCTCCTGTTCAAAGCTGCTGCCGACAAGGTCACGTTCCGTGAGCTCGCCATCCAGCAGTTTAATCAGATCGCCGATGGCCTCCTGCTCGTCGGAATAATCCTTGAGGTTCTTGACAATCCTGTGCAATCCCGGACCAAGCTGATAAATACCATAGCTCTGATTCTGATTTCTGGAAATGATGATGTACTTGCTCAATCCAATCGGCTCCTTGAATCGATCTGGGACGAAAAGACCAGAAATTATCTCACGTTCCCATTATATCATATCCTGTTGTCTGCGGTGCGTTTAATACTTCTTCAGCGCATTCTCTATGGCCTTGAGGATGACCTTGCTGCTGTTGGTGGCACCGGAGACCGCATCCACATCCAGGGACTGGGCGGCCAGCACCCTGTACAGGATCGCTTCTGCCGGCTTCCCCTTCCCATTTCTGTGCTCAATAAGCGCAATGTCCTCTATCCTGTGGTTTTTCACGGTCACCCGGACTTCAGCGGAAATCCATAACACCTCATGGCGTCCGGTATAAATCCCATCCCCTATCCTGTCCAGGTCGACATCGGATATGGATATGGCGTTAACCTGCTCCCTGTATGTCTTCAAATCCAACAGCATTTTGATGCCGAAGCTTCCTCCTGCGATCACAATGGCCAGCAGTATCGGTATCAGGACTTGCTTTTTCTTCATAAAAACAACCTCGCCCAATCTTGTATTTGTATAATTGGTATACGTTAAAAACTGCCAAAGGTTTGATAAATTTTGAGCGAGGTTATAAAATCATCCACGGCCATATCCTGCCTGCAGACGCTGAAGCTTATTGCAGCCTCTCCAGCTTTTGGATGGACTTTCTGTCCTCATGCAGGATCTCGCCGGCAACATCCCGCGATTTCTCGTCGAGATCTCCCCTCAGCACCTTTTCGGCCATATTGACGCCCCTGGTCTCTCCTTCAATCGCCTTTTTGATGATCTCGGACGTATCCGCATCAGGTCCCAGATCCAGGTTTACCTTGATTTCTCCCATGGTTCCCTTAAGGCCAAGGTTTTCTTCCGGCCGGCCGCCGATTTCCTGAATATAGCCTGCCAGCCTGTCGATGTTCTTTCTGTGCTGTTTTTGGATATCCATAAAGGTTTGCCTGACCTTTTCATCCCTCAGCCTGGATATGAAGTTGTTGAAACTCTCAACCGCCATGTATTCCCCTTGCAGCAGCTGATTGAGGGATTCGATGGTTTCCTGGTGATGTGACATGTTGATGCCTCCTTCATAAAAAGTATCTTGCCCGTGCCTTATCATTCCCGTTGCAGCAGCGAATAAACCATGCGCCCTTTTCCAAAGGAAAAATCTTGCCCTGAACGGTTGGCAGCATCTCGGATGCTTTTTGATTATCCGTATGCCCACAAACCGGGCCGCCGTTTTTCGACTATTTTTATGACAGGATAAGACAACATACCCGATACAGCCGTTTTTTTGCTGTTGGTTGTGACATTCGGTCAAAAATTGGGTATAGAATTAAGAAGAATTATGTAAAACTTAACGATCTTTCTGTATTCAGAAAAGGACAAAATCAATAAGGAGGCGCTTATGGTAGGGGGAGAATCTCAGAAGAAAAAACACATTATCATTGCAAAGTTCTCGTCGGTTATTACCACATCTGTCATTTGCATTCTGCTTCTCGCTCTGCTCTTCATTCCGATGATTTCCGGTGATGCGGTATCCGGTAATGTGGTCGCCGCCGGTCCATTTAACTATTCCCATGTCCTGGTCATACTTGCCCTTTTGGCCGCCGTCATTCTGCTGCTCAACACCTCGAAGTTTTTCTCATCGCTGGAGCACGTAAACAACAATGCCAAGCAGCTCGCCTCCGGAGAACTGAACATCAGCGATATCCGGCTGGATCAGGCGCGGGGACTCGAAGTGCTGGCCAGGGCGTTCAATGATATGAAATCCAACCTGCTCAGCTTTATCGAACTGACCAAGGGAAATGTGATCGTGCTGTCGGATGCCATTGACAAGGTCTCCAGGAGCATCGAGATGAGCTACAAGGGCAACGAGAATATCGCCGACAATATCAACCATGTGGCCGAAAAGGCACAGGAACAGCTGAAGATCGTCAACAGGACCATCGAAGGCATTGAGGACATCAGCCAGCGGGTTGATGCCATCATCACCAATATCAGCAACATTGAAAATTATGTGGAGGAAAATGCCAGGATAACCAGGTCCGGAACCGAACACATGGACCAGTTCTACGCGCAGATCAACACCATCTCCGATAATCTGAACAACACCTACGAGTTCTTCGAAAAGCTCAATACCGAGATTAAGGAAATTACAGAGGTCAGCGAGTTCATTATCCGCATCAGTGAGCAACTGAAGCTTCTGGGAATCAACGCGTCCGTTGAGGCTTCAAAAGCCGGTGAATACAGCAAAGGATTCACGGTCGTGGCCAACGAGATCAACCAGCTTGCCGCCAAGACCAAGGACGGAATTGCCAGAATTCAGTCCATTGTTGAAAGCATCATTAAAAACAGCGGCTTTGTCAGCGAAAGCATCAGCAGCTGCGTAGCCAGCTTCAACAACAGCAAGGAAACCTTCAATACCGTGAAGGAATTCTTCCATACCATCAACAGTCAAAGCGCCTTGCTGAACAACGGCATGCGGGATATCTATACCCAGATCAACCAGATCAACAACTTCACCAAGGAAACCAACACCATGGGTGAGGCGCTGCACTCGGCTTCCATTGAAATATCCCAAAAGACACAGGAGATTGCCGCCGTCACCAAGGAAGAACTTGCCGAACTGGAAAAAATCAAGCAGAATACGCTGCAGCTGAACCAGATGCTCACAACCATCCAGAACCTTACCAGAAAGTTCCGGACAGCCATTGTTCCGGTCGCCAAGACCAGCCCCAAAAAGCTCAAAATCGCTTTCATGTCGCCGCTGGACCATACCTTCTGGGTATCTGTCCGCCAGGGCGTCCTCTATGCCCAGAAGGAACTTGAAGACAAGAATGTTCACGTGGAGTACCGCGGTTTTCCGGCAGGCTATACCGCAAAAGAATTCGTGGAGGCCCTTAACAATTATATTGAACAGGGTTACGACGCATTTGCCGCTCCCGGTTTCTTTGTGGAAACCTTCCCCATCTTCAACAGGCTTGCAGCAAGGGGAATACCGGTTATCAGCTTTAACCATGATTTCCCCAAGGATGTGAAGAGGCTGGCCTATTACGGACCCGACAACTACCAGCAGGGTGTGGAAGCCGCCAGGCTGATGGCCCGGGCTCTGAACGGAAAGGGCAATATTCTCGTGGCACGCAGGGATTCCGGAATCGAGACCGGCATCCATGAACTGCGTACAAAAGGTTTTGTCGAACAGCTCAAGAGCCTCAGGAAGATAAAGATTATCGGGTATGTGAACGTGGAAGACACCTATGACACCGTCTATAAGCAAGTGAAGAATTTCCTTGACAATAACAGGAACGTAGATGGCATCTTTGTGGCAGGGGGCGGGCCTACCGGCGCAGCACAGGCCATTGTTGAGGCGGGCCTGAAAGGCAGGACCAAAGTGGTATGCTTTGATCATGACAAGGATATCTTTAAGGCCATCCGGGACGGCATCATCTACGCGGCTATTGGTCAGGATCCCTTCGGACAGGGACATGATCCCATCATCTATCTCTACAACTACCTGGTGGCCGGGGAGAAACCGCCCAGCGACCACATTCCGACCCGATTTGATGTGGTGGATTATCATAATGTGGACGATTTGATGGAAGCCTGAAAAGGCTGACAGGTAAAGGCGCCCCATGGGCGCCTTTCACATTCCGGCAAAGCAAAAGTGGCGTTATTCAACGCCACTTTTCTGCTACTCGATATGAATGACGCTGACGGGACAGCTGTCCGCAGCCTCTTTGGCAGAATCCTCCGCCTCGGGAGGCACCGGATCCACATAAGCTTCCGCCTTGTCGTCATCTCCCATTCTGAAAACATCGGGGCATATGGATGGGCACAAGCCGCAGGAAATGCAGCCGTCTTTGTCAACCCATGCTTTCATGAGCATCACTCTCCTCATTAACTTAGTATACCCTGATCACATCTTATCAAAACGCAGGAATTTCCCAGGGCCATTCTGTAAATCCGGAAATTCATTCGGAAATGGCTTTTCCCCTGACCATGAACATGAACAGGAGCCCGATGGAGAACATGACCCCGCCATAGAGAAACAGCCAGCCCTGGCTTTTCGTCAAATCGGCCACCAGTCCGTACAGGATGGGACTGGCTATACTGGCCGCAAAGGTAAAGGCATAGTAGTAACCCGTATAGCGCCCCGTTTGTCCTGCAGGTGCCATCTGTGTCACGGCCGGGTAAGCATTGGCATTGATAAGTGCCCACCCCACACCGCAGATTAACAGGGAAATGGTTGTCCAGGTGTAGTCGGGAATCAGGACGATACCGAGAAAAGCGGCTACGATCAGGGCATTTCCGAGAAGCAGGGCGCGTTTTCTGCCCATCTTGCTTCCCAGCACACCGCCGGGATAGCAGCATACCATGAACGTCAGCACCATGGGAGCCATCATCTGGGTAGCATCACCGGGATTCATCCCGAACCGCTCCTTGCAGAACAAGGTGAAGAAGGAGTTGATGGCTTCAAAACCACAAAACCAGAAAAACACGGTAAGCAGCATAAAGAGCAGGGATGGCCTGAACAGCCCCTTCCTTCCTCTCTCCCCCTCCCTGGCATCCCCATCCTTTTCCTCATCGGAGTCGGCAGCGAAGGGAGTTTCCGGCTCCCGATAAAACAGGACCAGCACCAGCAAAGCGAGCAACATAAGTCCCGAACCCAGCATGAACGGATAGATTTTGCCCAGCTTATAGAGGGAACCTCCGAGGGTCAGGGCGATTATGGTGCCAACTCCCCCGATAGCAACAATGATGCCGTTGGCCCGGCTTCTCAGGCTGGGCGGAATGGCATCGGGCATAAGCGCCACGGCAGGCGCCCGGTAAACGCTCATGAAGAAGTTCATCAGGATGACCAGGACCATGATGAAGGCCAGGCTGAGGTTATGCCGGGGAAAGAGGGAATCCAGCCTGTCATACCAGGGTATGAAGAAAAAGAATAATGCTGATATGGGGATTCCTACAAGCAGGAAAGGCATCCTCCGCCCAAAACGGTTTTTGGTCCTGTCGCTGAGCCTTCCGAAGAAGGGCTGGAAGATTACGCCAAACAGGTTGTCAATGGTCATGATGGCTCCGACAATGGTTGAGCTTTTTATCAGGCCGCTCAGAAAGACGGGCACATAGCTGTTGTAAATGCTCCACGCCAGGCTGATGGTAAAGAAAGCCAGGCTGACGATCAGTGTCTTGGCAAGGTATTTTCGCATGTATGCTCCCCCTGGATGTTCCCATAGATTTTATGCATTCGGCAAATCATAGTTCATTCATTCATATAGACAAGCTCTGTGGAATAATCGGTCACTTCAAGCCATCCGTCGTTCTCTATATATCTGATGACCGTGGCAAGCATGCTGTCCGCATGGGCAGCTTCATTGGAAACGCAGGCTATCCCCAGCTCACAGCGGTTCCAGGAATCCAGATCACCGGTTTCTGCAACCGAGATATTGAACTTATTCTTCAGCCGTTCTACCAGGCTTTTGACCAGCCGGCGCTTGTCCTTCAGGGACTGGGGATCACTGGAGAACAAACGGACTTTCATAATCCCGATAACCATACTTACAATCCCTCAACATCCCGATATCATCATTTATTGCCATTCAAATTGGGTATGTATTGATTATAATGAATATATAGAAAAAGTAAACATCCTGCGGAGGAATTTATTTTGCCAAAAATTCTGCTCATCGATGATGAAGAGATTATACTTGAGAATCTGAAATTCATACTGGAACTTGAAGGCTACGAAGTCGCAACGGCTTCCGATGGTCGGGAAGGCATCCGGGTATTATCCGAAAGCGGGGATTTCGATACGGTCATATCGGATATGAAGATGCCCGGTCTTTCCGGGCTGGATGTCATCCGGGCGATCCGGGCCATCGACCCCGACCTGGGTATCATCATCCTCACCGGTCACGGGGATATGGATAACGCCATTCAGGCCATGAAGGAAGGCGCATTTGATTATCTGAACAAGCCGGTCAATGCCGACAAGCTGATCCTGTGCCTTGAACGGGCTATCCGGAAAACCGCCCTTATCCGCGAGAACCGCCGTCTCAATCAGGATATCGTCAGGAAAAACCTCTTTTTCCAGAACATCAACGAGACCGCCCGCCAGATTCTGATGAACATGCTTCCCAAGGAAGTACCCGACCTGAACGGGATCAGGCTTTCCTGCATCTACCACTGCTGCGACAACGTGGGCGGGGACATGTACGATGTCTTTGAAATCGGCGATAAAATCGTCTTCTATGTTTTCGATGTCTGCGGTCACGGGCTATTGTCCGCCGTAACCACTATGGTCCTTAAATCGGCCATCAACAACCTCAAGTACCTTTATCGCAACGCGGGAATGATACCCGACATTGTGGAAATCGTAGAGAATGCCAACAGCGAGATGTATGCCAATACGGCATCGAACCTTTTTGCCACGCTCTTTATAGGCATTTACGACAGGAAAAGCCATGTACTGGAATACATATCCGCAGGGCATGTGGATCAGTATCTAGTTGCGGGCAGCAAAATACAGACCCTCTCTTCAACAGCAACCGTCATTGGCATGTTTGAGGATTCCCGTTTCAAATCTGCCAGGTTGACCATACGCCCGGGAGACAGGCTGTATCTGTTCACTGACGGCATCATCGAAATATGGAAGGATGACGTGATTCTGGCCGCCGACGAGATCACGCGTATCCTTTCCGGCAGCAGCGAAAAAAGCCTGGAAGAGAACATCCGCATGATCCACGATAACCTGATGGAACTCTATAAAGACAAGAAACCCGATGATGATATCACCCTGCTGGGTATCGAGTTCACCCATTAACGGAGGGCTTGGCATTGAGAAGAGACAGTATAGCTCAGCTGAGAAAGATTGCCCGTCTGGTGCGAAATGCGCCCAGCCATAGCGCCATCATCCTGACAGACAGGAACAACCGTGTCATCCTATGGAACCATGGCGCCAAAAAGCTGTTCGGATTCCGCCCCGAAGAGGTTATCGGACGGGAATGCCCTATTGACTACAAACCTGTCGGACAGAACCTCAATCCTGGCGAGAACCAGGCTCCCGATACCGAAGCGGACAGCTATTCCTGCCGCACAACTATCGCAACCAGGGACGGAAAAAGGCTTACCGTCTATATCAGCGCTTCACGTCTCAGGGAATCGGGCAGAATCCTGGGACACCTGTTCGTTGTGGAGGACCTCACCGACGAGATGGTCCAGGAAAAGCTCTGTCTGACTTTTCCCGACGATCTGGAGCGCATCGTCAAGAAAAGAACCGATGAGCTCAGAGAAAGGGATGCCCAGATCATCCAGTCAGCCAAAATGGCTACCCTGGGCGAAATGGCCACGGGTGTTGCCCATGAGATCAACCAGCCCCTTGGCGGCATCAGCCTTATCACCCAGGGACTGTTGAGAGCCCTCCATAAGGGGAAACTGACAAACGCCATGCTGGAAGACCGTCTGAACGCCATAACCGCTCAGATCGATCGGATCAACAAAATCATAACCCACCTGCGCACCTTCGGCAGGCAGACGCCCGAATCCCTGTCGAAGGTTCATGTGAACCGTTCGGTCATGGACGTTTTTGACTTTGTCGGCCAGCAGCTTAAGAACCACAATATCAAACTGGATATCGACCTGGATGAAAAACTTTCCTATGTCCTGGCTGACAGCAACCGGCTTGAGCAGGTTCTGCTGAACATGATTACCAATGCCAGGGACGCGATGGATGAGCAGGAAAAACGTGTCCGGCATCTCCTTGCCACACGCCATCCGCCGCAGTGGGCTGTCAACTGGGAGAAAAAGCTGTTCATACGCACTTACAGGGATTCAGGCTATGTGGTCATCGCTATCGGGGATACCGGTGGCGGCATCCCTGAAGAGATCAGGGACAAAATATTTGAACCCTTTTTCACCACCAAGGAGGTCAATAAAGGAACAGGCCTCGGACTTTCCATCTCTTACGGCATCATCAGGGAATACGGGGGCGACATCAGCCTGGTAACAGAGATTGACCAGGGAAGCACATTTTTCATCAGGCTCCCGGCATTGGAGGCATAACGGACATCATGATCCTGGAATATATTGTTCCTGACGGTACCGGTCAGGTCAGACTGCTCAGGGTACTCGAACAGGATCTCAAGCTTTCTTCACGCCTGATCCGGCGTTTAAAGCAGCAGTCGGGCATCCTGGTCAACGGTGTTCCATACAGGACCATCGATCCGGTCAAACCGGGCGACAGGATCAGCATCGTATGGACAGAACCGGCCGGCGACAGGCTCGTGCCGGAAGAACGCCATCTGGATATCCTCTATGAAGATGACTGGTTCCTGGCCGTCAACAAGCCGGCCGGCATCGCCGTGCATCCAACCTTTAACCATCCCGCCGGCACCCTGGCCAATGCGGTGCAGTTCTACTTTCTGAAGAACGGCCTGGACATCAAGGTCAGGCCTGTGAACCGTCTTGACAGGGGCACTTCAGGGGTTACCCTTTTTGCGAAGCATACCCATGCACAGGATCGAATCATCGATCTCATGAAACAGAACAAGGTATACAAAGAGTACTGGGGTGTGGTGGAAGGCTGTTTTTCCCCGGACTCAGGCACCATTGACCTTCCCATCCAGCGAAAGCCCGGCAGCATCATGGAGCGCTGGGTACACCCTCTCGGCGAGAGAAGCGTGACCCATTACAGGACCCTCAGGGTTTTCAAAGACCGGAGCCTGGTCCAGTTTGTTCTGGAAACAGGCCGGACACACCAGATTCGGGTTCACTGCAAAGCCTGCGGCCACCCCATCCTGGGGGACTGGCTTTACTCGGACAAGCCCGTACCGCAAACCGACCGGCATGCCCTCCACTCCCGAATTCTGCGTTTTGAGCATCCCGGCACGGGAAAACTGACAGAAATAACAGCTCCTGTCCCGGATGACTTCAAAGCCTTCCTGGAGCAGGAGCCGGATGAACCGTAAACGCAGCTTCGCCAGGCTTATTTGAACAGCTGACGCCTGTCGATGACGCGCTTTGCCTTACCTTCGCTTCTCTGGATGGTCTTGTGTTCAACCAGGCGCACCTTGGCGCTGATGCCCAGGGTGGATTCAATATCTTCCCTGATACGCCTTTCCAGTGCTTCCAGCTTTCTGACCTCGTCGGAGAACAGGCCGTTGGTCACTTCGATCTGGATCTCCATGATATCCAGGTTGTCCTTCCGGTCCACTATGATCATGTAGTGGGGCTCAACTTCGGAATATTTCAGCAGGACAGACTCAACCTGGGAAGGAAATACGTTCACACCCCTGATGATCAGCATGTCATCGGAACGGCCCGTCACCTTGAACATCCTTGGGCTGGTCCTTCCGCAGGCACATTTATGCCAGTCCAGTATGGTCAGATCCCGGGTTCTGTAGCGGATCAGCGGTAAGGCTTCCTTCGTGATGCAGGTGAAAACCAGTTCTCCCTTTGAACCGGGCGGAAGCACTTCTTCCGTGACAGGATCGATGATTTCAGGGATGAAATGATCCGCCATAATATGCAAGCCATTTTTTTCCTCGCATTCCATGGCCACACCCGGACCGATGATCTCGCTCAGGCCATAGATGTCATAGGCTTTAAGCCCCAGCCGCTCCTCGATCTGCTGGCGCATTTCCTCCGTCCAGGGTTCGGCACCGAATATGCCTAGCCTGAGGCAGAGTTCTTCCTTTTTCACGCCCATCTCAGCCATCTCGTCCGCGATATAGAGCGCATAGGACGGTGTGCAGCAAAGGACGGTTGCTTTGAAATCTCTCAGGAGCTCAACCTGGCGCCTGGTATTGCCGCCCGAAACGGGAATGACTGTCGCGCCAACCCTTTCCGCCCCGTAATGGAGCCCCAGACCGCCGGTAAAAAGGCCATAGCCGTATGCGACGTGCACGATATCCTTGCTGGTCACCCCCACATTGGTGAGCGAACGCGCCATGCACTCGGACCAGGTATGAATATCGTTTTCCGTATACCCCACCACGGTCATCTTGCCGGTGGTTCCCGAAGAAGCATGCACCCTGACCACCTGATCCATGGGGACCGCAAAAGTTCCGAACGGGTAATTGTCGCGCAGATCGGTCTTGTATGTAAACGGAAGCTTTTTCAGATCTTCAACCCCGTTGATGTCATCGGGAGTGACCCCTGCGCGCTTCATCTTCTCGGCATAGTAGGGCACATTCCTGTACACCCTTTCAATGGTCGCCTTTAGCCTTTCTCCCTGAAGCTTCTTCAATGCTTCCAGGTCCATGGTTTCAATGTCGGCGTTCCAGTAGCCTGCCATTTCATACCCCTCCACTTATCCATATTCTTTCCGCCAAGACATGCCGATACAGGTTCGGCCCGTTGCTGTAACGGTGTATTAAAAAAGCCCTTCGTCCTCCTATGGGACGAAAGGCTTAGAGCTTTCCGCGGTACCACCCAAATTTACTGTGCAAGACAGTACACTCAATCCGGTACGGGACACCATGGTCCGATACCTTCCTCCAGTAACGCGGAGAGACGCACCAGCCTACCACTGCCGCTTCAGCTGATGAGCTCGGGAGCGAACTTCGGTATGGGCTGCGTGAGGGTGCTTTCAGTCTGGGCAACCCCTCCCTGGACACGCTGAGGTATCACACATACCTACTTTTCTCCGTCATTGCTTGATTATTTTTTGGTTAATTTTATCACCAACAGCGGGGAGTGTCAATACCTCCCTTGAAATAACCTGCCGTCGCAGTCCCGGAAGAAAGATTTTAAAAACCTCCCGAATCCGGGAGGTTTATCCTTTAGAACCAGCTTCCCATGGCATCCTGGTCAAGATAATACTTTCCTTTGATCTTGACGACCGGGATGTAGTCGTCTTCATCTTCCATGGTGACCTTAACCTCGTAATATGTAACGTCGCCGTCCTTGTCCACTTCTTCAGCCTTGCCGACCTTTATCTTGCTTCTCCAGTTTTTGCCGTACTCATCGGTCAGGATTTCATCCAGCATCTCAAGCTGATTCTTCATCATATCGTCATCAACAAATTCCCGCAGCATTTCGGCCACATCTTCTTCGAAGCAATTATAGAACTTCTTGACGTCCTGCTTATCAATGGCATCGAAGAATGCGTTTACAACACTGCTGGCGCCTCCGCCGCCGCAGCCTGTCATGGTGATGGCAAAAACCAGTACCATCATCACAGAGACTGCCACGGTCAGTCTTTTTTTGGTTGTCTTCATGATAAATCCTCCTTAAAATTAAATCAGTCACCCGTGAGCGGGCATTTACCAAAATTGTATATGCCTGATCCTGGAAAGTCAATCGTCAAATTGCTTTTAACGACGCATTTTCAGGACAAAGCCAATAAAAAGCCCCTCCATATGGGGGCTGCCTGACCAGATCAGAAATCGGAATAGTCTTCGTGTATGTAGTACCTGTCCTTGTCATCCTTCTTGATGTAAAGGTATTCGTGAAATTCGCCGTCAATTTCTATCTCGACCTTGTATGCACCTCTTGTAGATGCGCGTTCCCTGGAGCCGGGCTTAACATCCTTGAGCCAGCCTCTGCCGTAATAATCATCCATCTCTTCCTTCATTTCTTCAAGTTTTTCCTTGATGAAATCCTTATCCTTCTTCAGATCCTTCTGGGCATCCTTGTCAAACAACTTAATCATGGCGTTCACATCTTTATTGTAAACAGCCTCGTAATAAGCGCGGGCCAGTTCCTTGTATTCCTTGTATCCGCCGCCACCTCCGCCGAAAATGAGCACTGCAAGGATAATGACAGCAGCAACAGCAGCAATGGCAATGAATATGCTGTTATTCTTTTTCTTGGGTGATTCGGAACCGGAAACAGTCACCGGAGCGGATTGCTGCGCTTCTGCGGACGGTGTGGTTGCCGATACCGGAGCGCTTGTTACAGTCTGCTGTTCAACAGCAGGTTCGCGAGCAATTTTAGCGCCGCATGCCGTGCAAAAGGATGCACTGTCGGCAACTTCTTTCCCACAATTGGTACAGAACATTCAAAAAACCTCCTCATCCACACTGACTATCTATATGCAAAAATTGCCTCATTAGCACTGATTATATCGTCATACCCAAACAGTGTCAACATAAGGCCGCATCGGAAGGACTTGTCAACGCAGTTATGCCTGAAGGGACATAGCGTCTGACCGGCATTCCGGTGTGAAATCGGTCATTCTGCCTTCAAACAGCTTCCTGAGTCCCGGTATGCCGGGAATATCGTCAGGTCTGACAAGGGGCAAGGGTTTGGGAAAAGTATAGATCCCGGCTTCATGGAGGACGTTGGCAACAAATTCGGAGCATGTATGGCGGTTTTCAACCACGAACGCCTTATTCAGGACGACGCCGAAAAAACCCAGGAAATTATACTTGTATTTCATGGCATCCTTTCTGTACCTGTCCAGGAGCCTGACCGTATTCCGGTACACCTCGTCTTCCACGGGCAAGGCATAAATGACGCATTCCGTGTCGGGATAATATTTAAACATGCCCTCATTGAGCACTTCCCTGATGAACCCGGCAATCAGCGGAAAGTACCTCACACGCCGGGCAAAGCTGTAAAACTCCCTGATCTCCGGATCAATGCTGATGGAGACATGGTTGTATTTTGCTCCGGTATACAGCCTGATGGATTTCGAGACCAGGGTGCCAAGCTGGGAAAGCATGATATAGATCTCTTTCATGTTATCCCCTCTGAAAAAAATTTTTGATTCGTCCACTTTCTCCTAATTATACAACATTACGGACAGATTCGATATCTCCTGCAGGCATTTTGTCGTTGGAAGGCCCATATAGCCACATTCCGGCCGGCCTGGTATAATGGTAGCAGACTTTTGCCCGAGTTCACGGTATTTATTTCCAGGCAATGTATTTTATTCAGGAGGTTTTCATGAAACGCAGATTACTTTTGCTCGTTCTGATCCTGACCGTCCTGTCCCTCTGCTTCGGTGCATGTACGGTTAAGGTGCATCAAAGCCTGCCCGAGACGGGTAGCGTTTTCATGTGGGAGGTAAAAGCCAAAGAGGGCGACGGAAAGCTTTACCTGCTTGGCTCCATTCATGTGGGCTATGACGGGCTGTACCCCCTTAATCCGGTTATTACTAACGCCTTTGAACAATCGGATGTTCTGGCCGTTGAATGCGATACCATTGCAGCCCTTGAGCGTCCGGACTATCTGAAACTTGCAGAGAAGCTTTTGTACACCGACGGAACCACCATCAGGGATCATATTCCCGAAGAGCTCTACCAAAAGACCGATGAACTGCTGCGGGAGAAAGGACTTTCCATCGAGTTTTTCTCCAACGCAAAACCCATAGCCCTGTCGCAGACCATTTTGGCCCTCTTTATGGGAGATTGGGGCTATTCCGCCGAGAAGGGGCTTGATATCCATTTCATGACCCTGGCCAGGGAAAAGGGTATGGACATCGTTGAAATAGAATCGGTTGAGTTCCAGTACGATTTGCTGGGCGGTTTCCCGGATGAAATTCAGGTTCTCGATCTGAAGACGACAGTGGAAGAAATCGACACCTGCAAAGAGGAACTGGATACCATGTTCAAATATTGGCTGGCTGGCGATGTTGAAAGTTTTGAGGCATTCGTCTTCCAGGAGACTGAAAACCTGACACCCGAGGAGAAGGAACTGGCCCGGGAGTATGACAGGAAGATGCTGGATGACAGGAATTACCACATGGCAGACAAGGCCGAAGAATACCTGAAAACAGGAAAAACTACCTTCTATGTGGTCGGATCCGCCCATATGGTTGGAGAAACCGGTATCGTCAAGCTGCTCAGGGAAAGAGGCTACAAGGTCGTTCAGAAATAGGTTTATCCGGCCTGGCATGAGCCGGTTATTCGGCCGTTCCATTCATGGAGCCGCGGTCTTAGGAGGCGGGAGGTGAACATTTAAAGCACCTCCCGCCTTAATCAAATCAGGGCCACTTCCTCGAAAGCCGCCCTGCTGGCAGCCGGAAACCCGTTGCATGCAAAATAATACAATCCCTTCGCAGGACACGCCAGATTGGCATAAACCGTTCCCGAATCCCCCAGATTCTGCTCCACCTCGGGATCGGCAAGAACACGGATCAGGTCACGACAGGGATTCTTAATCTTCATGGCTGCCAGAAGGCTTTCCATTCTATTGAGACGATTGACGGACGAAGGATCACCGTTAAAGAATCCTGCGGGTACCGGCGTGGCCACATAATGGTTGGCTCCCGCTATGTAGGGCTTGCCGCCCTGTCTTTTCACATAGCCTTTGCAGGTGCATTCATACACCGCATAGGTGTTGCTTTTACCGTCAACGACAAACAGGCACATGCCGCTGTCCCTTGGAAAAGCCTGCAGGAGTTTTTCGATCTCCCCGATATGGCTGCAGCTCTCCAGGGCCATGCGGACAAAAACAAAAGACGGTATGGCCTTTTCGTCCGGGTCCGGCATATCCCATGCAGGAAGGCGGTTGCAGTGCACCCAGAGTTTGCGGCTGTTATAACCCGTCAGCGAAAACAAGGCCCCTTCCTGCCCGAAAAGCACCACGGGGATGCGGGCTTCCTTCTCAATGATGGTGACGCTGCGCCACAAACCCGGCCCGGCATGGTCGTAGTTCCTGCCCACCCAGGCGGCATCCTCCAGGCAGATGATAAAGCCTGTGCAGCCGCCGGCAATGTACCGTTCACTGTATAGCCACTGGGCGATGCGCTCCAGTTTGACGCCCGAACCGTATGCCAGGCTTTCCACTTCAACCAGGTATTCCTCCGGCAGTTTTTCCAGCCATGCGGAGGCCTCCTGCTTCATTCTGTCGAAATCCAGATGATATGCCCTGTCCACGGCCTTGAGGAAATGATCGATGATCGCCCTCAGCCGCCCTTTCAGCTGGCAGCCGAGGTGCAGGCCGATTTCACAGCCATTACCCTTGACCTTTTGGATCTGGTAACCTTTCAATGCCATCTCCCTCCCCCATATTCATATGCGAATCGGGCAATAAAAGAATGTAAAAAAAAGGCGTTCCCCCTCCGCAGGCCGGAAGGAAACGCCTTTTACCGGTTTGAACAGGGCTTTTTTATCTCATCGTGATCAGGACAACCTTGCCGCCAAAGTTGATGGGCTTGTCAAGATAGACCGATATATACCGATGGTTATCACCCTTGACGATATCGGACGTGCCGGTTGTTTTCCATGTTTCGCCGTCATATTTCAGAATGGTGATGTCGCTGCGGAAACTGTAGGTAACCCCCCTTATCCTGATTCGCGAAGAATCCACCGCATCCACCATGGTGCTGACTACTGCTGCCGTTATGGATTTATCCACGCCGGTGATCTCCTGGCCGTTGAACTTGACCCGCAAAACCTGCCCCACATGGTAGTTGCCCTCTGCATAGGAGTAGATGTAATTCTTGCCCCCGATCATGATGGTGGCAGTATGGATGGCCGTTCCGGCCATGGGGTTGTAGGTTGAACTGATCTGGGTCACCAGGCCATAGGCCACCCCCTGGTCCAGGATGTTGTCAAGATAGAGCACATCAATATCCTGGAAATCCCCGGTCTTGCGCATGTACAGCACTTTGCCGGACTGGATGTAGCCGCCGGGCAGATCGGACCATTTGAGAACCGAAGCCACGCTGTCGGTGCCGTAAATATTATCGATCATATTGAAGATGACCACATCATTGGTAACGGTGGAATTATCCAGCATGCGGTTGTCCTTGTCGATGCGCACGGTGCCGTAACTCTCGTATTCGAGCCTGGTCAGTTTGACCGTATCGTAATCGTCCTGCTTTTTGCCGGTCTTGATGATCGCATAGCGTGCAATCCTGCCTTTTTGCTCGATTTCGCTCTGCTCGGTCAGATAGGTCTTCTTTGAGCCGTCGGCATGGAGCAGGGTGACATAATGGCGTTTCCTGCCATAATCCTCTATCTCCGTGGAGGGTTTGTCGTAGGCGTTGAGGACCAATACGAAATCCCTGTTGTCGGAATCGCCTTCCAGGATGATATCCACCGCCTGGCCATTGCCGTCCAGAAGAACCTTGGCCCGCTGATCGACCTGCAGGCCACCCTGTCCGGTGATCTTCTCAATGGGGAAATCATCCGACAGCGGATAGCTGACGCCGTCCACCTCGATGAACCTGGGAGAGATCTTGCTGGGCAGTATGGCCGTGATTTCTCCCGATACGCTGTTGGCATGGATGACCACATAGGCATGGTCTCCCCATATGTCGGTCACTTCGTAAACCACATCCTCGGCTTCGATCTGCGCGGGGGAAATATATTTCCCATCCCTGTCGATGGTCTTTCCGCCATAGAGGTTTTCCAGCATGCTGGGGGTCATGCCCGGGGTAATCACCCTGGGTTGTGAGTAGACAGGATCAAACAGAACGCCGTAGCCGGTACCATCCTTCCTGGTTCCTATGACCAGGGAAGAATTGGTCCTGATGTTTGCCATGACCATGTCAAGGCTCGATGGGGCAGCCTGGTAGTACCAGGTTACGTTTGAAGGGAGGTATTCGGTTTTCCCGTCATGGGTCAGGATTTTACCGGATGCGACGTATTTTACCGAAAGCTCCCTGTAATTGAGGCCCGCCTGGGCCAACTGCGTGATTTGGCCGTCCCTGAACCGGGCGATATATTGCCTGCCCGCCTGGGGTATGGCCAGGGAGGGCTCCAGGTAGAACACGCCGATATCGGTTACAATTTTTCTCTCATCGGCATTTTTGTTGACAAAGTTGTTTTCAAGGATGATCATGCGCCTGTAGACGCTGACCGTGTCGATAAATTCCCGTGAATCGCCGAAAACCTTCGCGGAAAGCAGCCTGTCCACCATGACGGCGGCCTGGCCGCGGGTTACAGCCTTGTTTGCCGAATAGCTGATGCCATCCAGGATGCCCAGGTTGGCCATCAGGTTCACATAATTGTCAGGATAGCTTCCGGCCAGATTATAGTCCTTATAGCGCAGAAGCTTGCCGAAGATCTCGGATATTTCAGCAAAAGTTACATCCGCTTCGGGATGAAACCGCCCATCGGCTCTGGCACGCATATATCCCAGCTTCACCGCTGCACCGATGTATCCGGCAGACCACCTGGATGGGGCCACATCGGGAAAGAGGTTTGCATTCCTGTAAAGGGATATTTTATCTTCGTGGCCGTTCAGCAGGATAACAACCGTGGCCAGTTGCTCCCGGGTTAAAGCCTTTTCCAGTTCCATCCTTTCCGGTTCAGTCCGGGAGAAGATCCCCAAATCCATCAATCGCTGCATACTTTGGGCATAAGCCGGTTCGGACGCGTTTGCCGCGGCAGCCGGAAAGGGTATGTACAGCCCGGTAGCAAGCAGCGTTACAGCCAAAAAAAACATGAACATTTTTTTCATGGCGAATCCTCCTGTTTATCCAGTAAGCATCAATCCTGTCGCCGGCAGCAGCCGGGTGCGGCCTGTCCACATGGCAGGAACAACACCACCGGCTGTTGAGGGTCCCGTCATCCCAAAAGGCTTACGACGCCGTTTGGGCTCCCGTTCTATAATACATCATGCAAAAAGAAAAAGTCTGATGCAAGTCCAAAGTCTGCGCGCTTCCCGCGGGTATAAAAGCAGCCATACTGGTCATGATAATCACGAACCATGAAGGATATGGTTTCGTCGGCAGCATAAGGACTTCGCTGGAGGTGCGAGATGAAAAACAGAAGATGGCGTTTGGCAAGGAAGATTGTGTTTCTGTCCCTGATCGTCCTTTTGGGCATTTTTACCGCCCTGTCGGGAAGATTCGTTCTTTCGGTCAGGCCTCCGTCAGGCAATCCCACCCTCGAAAACGCCTGGAACAATCCTGGTCAGAACCGCCAATCAGCCGCTTCTGTCAACAGCCCGGGCATCGGTTTCAATCCGGTGGCAGCGGAGCCTGAAGCGACCATGACGAAAAGCCCACCTGCCACAGGGCAGGTTTCCGCGGGGTCTGCCGCTGAGCCCGGTCCCGCTTCCGATGAAATCTACTATTTTCTCCTGGCAGGATTCGATGCGGCCTATGCCAATACGGACACCATCCTGCTGACCGGTCTGAACATCACCGACAAGACCATCCATGTACTGAACATTCCCCTTGACACCATGAGCGGGTCCGATCGGTTCAACAGGAAAATCAGCGCCGCCTGGGAGCAGGGCGGCATTTTGCAGCTTGAAAAAGAGGTGGCCGACCTGACCGGGATCATGGTCAACCGCTTCATTCTGACAACCCTTGAAGGTATGGAAAAGATGCTCCTCGCGCTAGGCGGCGTTGAGGCACTCCAGCTTGCACGGTACGGGAGCGGCTATCGCGGCGGAGATTCGGGGCACACCTCCACGCAGCAGGAGCTGATCGCGACCATTGCCACGCAAACGCTGCGTTCTGCGGACATGGGCAAGCTGGCTGAGTTGGCAGGCTTGGCCCAGAAGCATTTTGAAACAGATCTGACCATGGGTGAGATACTGTGGCTTGCAGAGACCTTAAAGAACATATCCTTTGAAGATATCCGCTTTTACGCACTGCCGGGACGGTTCGGGACCGTGGACGGCCTTTCTTACTGGCTTCCCGACAAGGAGGCTATCGCAGCGTTAATGCAGGAGTTCCGATGAACTGATTTCCATCCATTTTTCATACAGCGACTCCAGATTTTCCGACAGGGCATCCTTTTCGGCCAGCAGCGCTTCCAGTTTCACATAGTCTGCGGCATTTTGCTGCATCTCCTGCTCTATTTCCTGCAGACGCATCTCCGTTTCGGATATCTCAGCCTCAACGGCAGCCAGCTTTTTCGCCAAAGCTTTCGGGGTGGACTTTCTGCTCCTTTCCTGCTTCGGCTTTTCCGCTTTCACGCTTTCTGAAGCGGCACGCTTCTTCTCTTCCTCAATAGCCCGCTTGTATTCCCTGAAGGATTCGTAATCCCCGTCAAAAAACAGAAGCTTCCCGCCCTCCAGTTCGCAGACCGAAGAGGCAAATTTCCGAATAAAATAACGGTCATGGGACACAAACAGGATGGTTCCCTCGAAGGCGTCCAGCGCTTCTTCTATCCACTCCCTGGACTGGATATCCAGATGGTTTGTGGGCTCGTCCAGGATCAGAAGGTTCACCTGCTGCTGCATGAGCAGGCACAGCTTCAGCCGGCTCCGTTCCCCGCCGGACAGGCTGTCCACTGTCTTGAACACATCCTCGCCCCTGAACATGAATCCGGCAAGGATGTTCCTGGCTGTTCCTTCATCGGTGATGAGCGCATGGCGCATGGTGTCCAGAACCGTCATGCCGGGGTTACCGAACACCACCTGCTGGGGAAGATAGCCCACCTTGACGCTTGCGCCGAGCCTGACAATACCCGCATCAGGGACCAGTTCCCCGTTTATGAGCCTGAGCAGGGTGGTCTTGCCGCTGCCGTTGTTACCGACCAGGGCCAGCCTGTCATTTCTCTTAATCAGAAGATCCACCCCGTTCAGGATGGGGGTGTTGCCAAAGCTGAAGGTTACACCCTTGATCAGCACCACATCCGAGCTTGAAAAATCCTCGGCCTTAAACCCTTTTGTAATCCTTGGCTCAACCTTTGGCCTGGGCGTGCTGTCGCGTTTCATCCTTTCAATGCGTTTTTCCATGCTGAAGGCCCGACGGTGTATCTTGGCGGAATCCGATCGGTTGGCCCATTCATGCATGCGCTTCACGGCCGCCTCCAGCTGGCGGATCTTCTTTTGCTCCTGTTCGTAATGCCTGAGCTGCTCCAGCCGCTTCTGCTCCTTCAGCATGACATATTTGCTGTAGTTGCCGTCGTAGCTTAAGGCCAGGCCATCCTCCAGCTCAATGATCCGCTTGACCACCCGGTCCAGGAAATACCGGTCATGGGAGATCACCACCACCGTGCCTTTATAGGTCTGAAGGTATTCTTCCAGCCATTCCACGGACCGGATATCCAGGTGGTTTGTAGGCTCGTCCAGGAGCAGGACATGGGGATCCATCAGGATGATGCGGGCCAGGTTGACCCGGGTTTTTTCGCCCCCGCTCAACGCGGAAAACAGTTTACCCTGCATTTCCTGGCTTATATCCAGCCCGGTGCATACTTTTTTGATGCGCGTTTCAATCTCGTAGCCGCCCCGTGACTCAAACTCCGACAGCAGAGCGCCGTATCTTCCCATGACAGATGCTTCCGGGTTTTCGGCCAATTGCGCCTGAAAGGCATCAATGCTCTTTTTGAGCGTCCGCAAATCCTCGAAGGCCGAGTCGATGACCTGATAGACCGTCGCATCGGTGGGGTATTCGGGGATCTGATCCAGGACGCCGATTCTTAAGCCTTTCGCTATCTGCATTTCGCCCTTGTCATAGGTTTCCTCGCCGGAGAGAATTTTGAACAGCGTGGTCTTCCCTGCGCCGTTTTTCCCGATAAGCCCGACTTTCGTGCCGTCGTAGATCTCCAGGGAGACGCCGCGCAGGACATGCTGTGTGCCGTAGTATTTATGAATATCCTTAAGAATTATATCTGCCATGTTGTCATTCCTTTCATCCTGCTGTCCGGCCGGTTCACCCTTCTGTCATCATGCATCCTGAACCGACGAGACGGCCTCATCCATGATGGACAGCGTGTTTTTCACGACCCTGTCCAGCCCGTGATCCTTCGGTTCCCCGGTCTGGAAATGGGCGCATATCGGGCAGTCACCGCTATCGTGATAGTTCTGGCCGGACGTTGCAATCCATCGGGCTATTTCATTCTCAATACCCAATGCCACCCCATAGCCCAGGAGCGCCGGGCAGGAACGTATCCATTCCGGAAGCGCATCTCTCGTCAGAGTCCTTTTTCTGATCCGAAGCCGGATGGTTTTCCATATCCGGTGTTGTTCCGTTCCATATTCGGTATGCTTTCTGATACGCAGCGAATAAGTCAGCAGCAGAAAGCCCGAAGGCAGGATCAGATAGCCCATGGCCACCGAAAAGGCTATGGGTATGAAAAGTCCCAGGAACAGCAGCAGAACGCCGGAAACGATACCAAAGTTCCGGTATTTGACGATACTGCCGTCCAGAATATTCTTGCCATGGTAGGCTTCCTTTACCCTGAGAACCCATCCGTCAAAGGCAGCCTTCAGCGTCCCGGCCTTCTCTTCGGAATCCATGAACCCGAGAAGCTGTATAGGATCAAACTCATGGTTGGATGGGGATAATCCGGTCATCCACTCAATAAAATAGCTGTCAGCCTGGTTCAGTAAGAGGTTCCCTGGCCTGCCCGGCAACACAAAGGTGAACCGGACCTTGTTATCCAGGCCTCTTCTTGTTCCCAGGCCGATAACCCCCCTGGCTGTCAGCTCCATCAGCTTACCCAACATGGCCCTGGCGCCTGTCCTTCCATTGGCAACCAGCATCCTGACCTCCGCGGGGTCCAGCCTGTCGATATCCCGGAACACGTCGGGTATGGGCTTCTTTTTATGGTGCCGCAGCTTTTTCTGCATGAAGAGAATATAGTATGCGGCTGCAAGGGTCAAAATAATCGAAAGGATGCTGAGCGCGTTTCTCGCCCGCAGTCTCATGCGCTCATAATAGGCCTTTTGGCCGGCCCTCCTGGCCGCGTTTTCCCTGGCCTCCAGCAAATCCGCCTTGTCGCTTGCCTGGTATTCCATCTCTTCGGCGATGATTCTGCTGCGGTTGGGCGAGTCATCGGTTACAGGACAGTCCGGAACCTGGCTCTGGGGGAAAATGATACGGGTTTCCACATACTCGCCGGGCACCGTATCCGGCACGTTGAAATTGACGATCTGGCTGTAGATCAGCTCCTTCGCACCGACAAAAACACCGTGGAACCAGAATGCGATCTCATCGGATCCGGCGGGTTCCGGAAGCCTGACAGCAATATTGATACTGGAAATGCGGGTTTCCCAAAGCTTCGGTATATGGGTTCGCTGGTACTCAGCCACATCCCGGTAGCGTCTGATCGCGTTTTTCACCTTGTAATAGATGGTCACCGAGCCAAAGCTCCTGTAAAATGAGCCATAAATCTTCAGCTTGACATGATCCGGTTCATCGATGACGCTGTAGGTTCCGGTAAAGACCTCCGCATCCCACTGCCCGGCCATCAGGCGCTTGCATTCGATCAATTTGTCCTTGCGCTGCATGTAGACATGGTTGATCTCTATTTCCTCGCCTTCATTCTTGGCAATGGGGATCATGATGTTGTTGAACCCGTCATAAAAGGTAAAATCGATTTTCTCCCTGACGTCCGCGGATCCATCCCGGTTTAGGACCACAGTCACATCATAGGCCGCCACTTTATACTCATCGTCCGTTTCGGCAAGGGACGGCACGGCTGTCCAATTATGAAACACCATCACCATTATCAGGGTTATGATACTGATGCCCAGTCGGCTTCTCTTCAACGGGCGACCCCCCAAAACATTTATTCAATGGCGCCTGTCCGGCCCCTGATAATCGCCCTGAGAGAGTTAAAAAGGGGCCGGTAATCGGCAATCAGCAGGGTGGGGGCAACAATGGCGGCCCGGTAACGATAGTAGGTCTCCCCCACATCCTCGCAGATCAGGGCATTGATCAGGCTGTAGGATACGATGAACGCCAGAAGTCCCAGCAGATAAGGGTTCCATTCCAAAATGGCATGGATGATGCCGAAGATGGCAATCACCAGGCAGAGATACCACAGGAGCTGCTCAATCTTCACGGCGGTTATGGCAAACGCGTTCCCGCTGATATCCGAAATTCTGCTGACCTTTTCCATATGAGGCTGGGTCAGGAATCCGTTGATGGCCTCAGGAATATCCTTACTCATGATGATCTTGAAAATGGAGCCCAGCTCGTCGCTGATATTCTCGTCGCCGCCTTCGCTTCTGTCCAGCGGGAGGGCATGGTAGCCATCCATCTGGACCAGGATGGTGGTATAGGTCACCACGATGCAGGTTATCAGGATCATGACACCGAAGATAAGCGACATTCTTCTCTTGGTTTTCAGATAATGGATGGCAAGCCCTACCAGAATGCCGCCGCCCAGGGTGTACAGCATGTAGATCCTGAGCAGCGTGCTGATCCAGAGCAGGATGCAGACCAATACCATATGGATAACGGTCCTGACCGGGACTCCATTCCGTTCCTGCAGCACCTTCTGAACCAGGTACCAGATCAGAAGGATGATGAAAAAGGTAACCGATTCCTTCCGGGTATCGGTTGTCCACACGATCATGCTGGGCATGAAAATATAAGCCAGGCTGATGGCTGCCGATTTGCCCCAGGTAAATTTAAGGCCATGGGCAATCCTGAAAAGTACAAACCCGGACATGACGGAGATGAACACATTGACAAAGGAGGCCGCGTAGCGGTTGACACCAAAAACGGCATATTGCATCCCCATCAGGACGGTGTACCATGTATATTTGTATTGAACCGCCCATATCGGGGTTCCCGATTTGAGCTGTTCCGCAACGTTTTTGGCCACTTCATGGTAGATCAGGCCATCGGTACCTGCCGCCTCTGTCCCGCCCTTGTACATATAATAAACGAGGGCATAACGGCAAAGCATGCTGACAACGGCCGCCGCAACATACGCCGTCCTGTACTTGTGGGCAGGCAGAACCACTGTCCCGATATAGGCTGTTATGGCCGCCAGCAGAACCATCCAAACGATATTCTCAAATAATGGCGACAATTTGATCCTTCCCTGTCACGGGCATTGTCATGAGGGAAATGCCCGGGATATCAATGATGGAACAGCCTCAGTCCGGTGAAGCACATGACCATGCCGTATTCGTTGCAGGCACGGATTACATCTTCATCACGGGTTGAGCCTCCTGGCTGCGCCACGAACTTAACACCGCTCTTGGCCGCCCTGTCAATATTGTCCCTGAAGGGGATGAAGGCATCCGAGCCATAGGATACCTCGGTGAACTGGCTGAGCCATGCTTCTTTGTCCTTCTGGGTCAGTTTTTCGGGAACAACCTCAAAGAGTTTTTCCCATTCCTTGTATTCCATCTCGGAGATATCGTCCCTTAAGTACAGGTCAATGGCATTGTCCATTTCCGGACGCTTGACCCCTTCCCTGAAACGCAGGCCAAGAACCTGGGGATGCTGGCGCAGGAACCATGTGTCGGCCTTTGATGCGGCAAGCCTTGTACAATGGATTCTGGACTGCTGACCGGCACCGCAGCCGATGACCTGCCCGTCATAGGCAAAACAGATGGAGTTGGACTGAGTGTATTTCAACGTGATGTAGGATACCAGAAGATCACGGATGGCCGTTTCAGTCAGGTTTTTGTTTCCAGTAACAATATTGCTGAAAGTATCCCTTGTGATGACCGCATTGTTTCTCAACTGCTCGATGGTAATGCCGAAAATGTCCCGTGCTTCCATTTCGGGGGGCACATAATCGGGATCGATGCGCAGGATGACGTAGCCGCCCTTCTTCTTTGCCTTGAGCATTTCCAGGGCTTCGTTGTCATAATCCGGGGCAATAATGCCGTCGGATACCTCGCGGGAGAGCAGCTTGGCCGTGTCAACATCCACCTTGTCGCTGATGGCGGCAAAATCGCCAAAGGATGAAACCCTGTCGGCACCGCGAGCGCGGGCATAGGCGCATGCTACCGGCGAAAGCGTTTCCGCTTCAATGTGGTAAGCTTTTTTCAGGGTGTCGCTGAGCGGCAGGCCCACCGCAGCCCCCGCCGGGCTAACATGCTTGAAGGAAGCCGCCGCCGGAAGACCGGTTGCCATCTTAAGCTCCTTAACCAACTGCCAGCCGTTCAGGGCGTCCATGAAATTGATCACGCTGGGGTTTCCGTTGAGGACCGTAACGGGGAGTTCCCCCTCCCTCATATAAATGCTTGCGGGCTTCTGATGCGGGTTACAACCGTACTTTATCTTCAAATCACGCATGATTTTATCCTCCTGTCGTGTTCTTTTTCCAAAAGTTTCAGGCTCCGTGCCGGTTGATCATCCGGATTTCAAACTTGCCGGTCTCCACGTCGATATACTTGGCCAGCAGCGAAATCCTGTTCTCCTCGTTCAACAGGGACCAGTAGAGCTGGCAGGCTTTTTCCGGATTCTCAGGCACGGGCATGATATAGGGCTCGCCGCTGAACGACGGCAGCGGGTTTCCGTCACCCTGATAGGTATGTATGCAATGGCCGTAGCCGTACAGCGCTTTCTCGTAAAAATAGAAATGGCGCAGGCAATGTCCTTCGTCTCCGTCCTGGGATTTGAGGATGGACAAGGCATATGCCCAAGGCGCCTTAAGGTCCATAATGCCGGTAATGCGCGGCGTATAATTGGGGGCATCGGGCTCGAATGTCCTGGTCATCAGGGCTTCCTGCCACGACTTTCCGGCCTTCAGGTAATCGATGACCGTATCGGTCTGATCGCCGTTGGAAACCACATGGACATCCTGATGGTGCTTGACAGGATAATAGATGATGAGGGACGGATCGGTGAGCTTGCTTTCATCAAAAGCCCTGGTCCGCACAAAACCCGACTCCTCCTGGAAGACCCGGTTGCGGCTGTTTTCGCTGCGTCCCATGATCCAATAGATCTGAGCAAGCTTCCTGCCATCCTCCGTTGCGCCCAGCACGATGCCTCTGCCCGGATAGGCATTGCTTTTCAGGTTTGCTGCGTTCGTTTCTGCAATCTGCTTGTACATTGGTTTCTCCTTCCTTCGGACCGCAATGTCCCTATAATTCCAGAATAATCCTACCCAATTTTACATGAATCAGCAGCAGACTACAAGGGGTCAAGCCAAATGCCGGGCGGCATTGGCTTTACCCCTTTGCATACCAATAACAGGCTGGTTTAATTCAACCCTGCACGGAGCAGGGAATTCTCAATTCTTGAACAGCATACCCTTCTTCAGTTTTTCAGCTACATCCTGGCTTAGAACCTCTCCCACGATGGCATAGGCAAAGGTCAGCGCAGTGCCCGGGCCGCGGCTTGTGATGAAGTTGCTGTCTATCACCACATCGTCGAAGACTACCTGGGCGTCCAGGAGATCCTTTTCACAGCCGGGATAGCAGGTGGCCTTGAGGCCCTTCAGCAGACCAAGCTTTCCCGGGAAGGTCGGTCCGGCACAAATGGCTGCCACCCTGCCGTTATAGGAACGGTGCTTCTTAAGAAGCTCAGCCAGTTCGGCGCTCTTTTCCAGCACAGCCACACCCTGTCCGCCGGGTATAACGATCACGTCTTCCTTATCAACTGCGATATCCTTCAAAAGCTTGTCCGCCTTTACACGGACGCCCCTGGCGCTGCTCACTTCATCTTTGTCGCTGACCGACACCATGAACGTTTCAATGCCTGCCCGTCTGGCCACATCCACCACGGCCAGGGCCTCAATTTCTTCAAATCCGTCAGCCATCATAACCAGGATTTTCAAAGCAAATCACCCCTCAATACCCGATATGGTTGTCCTGGGTTTCCCCAGCCCTTATTTTAGCATTATGCCCCAGTATTGACCAGACAGACATATCGGTATTATTTACGAGCACAACGCGGCTCACCCTCATGGTCATTTAGGAATAACCCTGCCGTTGAACTGCACCCCTTTCCCCTGTCATCATCTTTATTTTCCTTTGTCCAAAACCGACCTTCTTTGAGAACCAGTGATGCAATCGGGGCTATCCCGGGATATTGACAAAAGATGTCTGCCCGTTTTATGATAAATGTATCATTAATACCATTCAAATCAAGTAAAGGTGTTTTTATGTTGGCCGTTTACCTGGCTTAAGGCAATTGAATAGTATTGAGGCAAACATTGGGGCTTATGGCCTTATGTTGTTGTGCCTCAGACTATTGCTTAAGTCAAGGATAAGGCGGCTCGGAAAAGGTTTATCGCCGTTCAGACTTAGCTTGAACGGCTTTTTTATACCCTTTTTTTGATACATGGACCGGCATCCGTTCATGTTGTCAACGGCTGCGCCCGTCTCTCTTTGACGGTGCGCAGCTTTTTTCGTTCCAAGGTTTCCAGAACACATCAAACCCACAAGGAGGGATTTTATGAAAAGCATTGCCGTCGCCTGCCGCATTCTCCTTCACCGAAAAAGATTTTTGGAGGTTATTTACCATGAACCAACACACCCTCGATATTCTCGAATACCAGAAGATCAAAGAAATGCTGGAAGCATTCACGGTTTCCGATCTGGGGCGCGACCTCGTCCGGGCGCTCAAACCTGAGACCGATATATCTATCATCAGGAACTGGTTGATGGAAACCGGTGAAAGCAGAGCGCTTCTGGATAAAGGGGCTTCCGTCCCATTAAGCAGCCTCGACGGAATCGGAAAAGTCCTGGAAAAGCTGGGCAAGGTAACAGCTCTGCTGCCCGAGGACTTAGCAATTGTAAAAAACGTGCTGGTGGGCACCGGCCGCATAATGGGTTACATGAAAGCGCGTACCGAGCTGGCGCCCCATGTGGCCTCCTACGCGGCTTCCATGTTTCCGCTGGAGGATTTGGCCTCCGAGATCGACCGCTGCATCCGGGACAGCCGGGTGGATGACAAGGCCTCGCCGGAACTGGCACGCATCCGCAAAAGAATCGCTGTGGTCGAAGAACGCATCACAAGCAAGCTGGAAAGCATCCTGCGCTCGCCGGACTGGCAGAGCAAACTGCAGGATGCAGTGGTCAGCATCCGGGGCGGAAGCTATGTCATACCGGTAAAACGTGAACACAGGCGTTCAGTGGACGGCGCTGTTGTGGACACCTCGTCCAGCGGTTCCACCGTGTTCATCGAGCCGGCGGCCATCCGTTCCCTGAAAAACGAGCTGAATCTTTTAAAGCTGGAAGAGGAAAAGGAAGTATTCAGAATCCTCTCCTGGCTCACCGGGCTGGCGGAAGGGTACAAACGGGAGATCACCATCAATGTGCAGACCATGGCCCATTATGATTTCCTTTTCGCCAGGGCAAAACTGGCCAACGCCATGAAAGCCGTTTGCCCGGAAATCAATGAAGACAGGCGCATTGAGATTCTCGGTGGTCGGCATCCCCTTCTTGGTGAGGCTGCGGTACCGCTTGATTTCCGCATCGGAGAGGATTATGAGGCCTTGATCATCACAGGCCCCAATACAGGCGGAAAGACCGTGGTGCTGAAAACCGTCGGCCTGTTCTGCCTCATGGCCCAGTCGGGGCTCCATGTGCCGGCCGCTTTTGCCAGCCTTCCGGTTTTCCGGGATGTCCTGGCAGATATCGGTGACGGGCAGAGCATCACCCAGTCCCTGAGCACCTTCTCCTCGCATATCCGCAATATCATCAGCATCATCCGCTGTGCCGGCCCCGATACCCTGGTGATCCTGGACGAACTGGGAACGGGAACCGATCCGGCCGAAGGCATGGGACTCGCCGTGGCTGTTTTGGAAGAACTGAAGCGAAAAGGCAGCATTATTCTGGCCACTACCCACTACAGCGAGATCAAGGCGTTTGCCAGCATGACTCCGGGATTTAGAAACGGATGCATGCTGTTTGATCCCGACTCCCTGATGCCCCTCTACAGGCTGAGCATTGGCATCCCGGGCGAAAGCAATGCCTTCCTCATCGCGCTCAGACTCGGCATGGATCCGGAGATCATCTCCCGGGCCCATGAAATCACCTACAAGGAAAAGAAGGCCTATCAGGCTCCCCCGCAAGCATCCGGCAGTTGTGGAAATATTGGCAGCACCGCAAAGGAGGCTTTCCATACCATCCAGGCGCATACCGGGAGGGTTGAGGCCACTGCAGAAATCGCCGAAAAATCCGGGCGGCACAGGGAACACCGCAAAAAGGCCGAAAAAACGCCAATTGCTTCTTCCTTCAAGGTCGGAGATTGCGTGTTTGTCACCAGCATGAACCGCACAGGAATCGTTTGCGAACCGGAAAATGCGCGGGGCGATGTGGGCGTTCTGATCATGAAGAAACGGTTTGTTATCAACAAGAAAAGGCTGCGCCCGTATATCGACGGGAAGGACCTGTATCCTGAAGACTACGATTTGTCCATTGTCCTGGACTCCAAGGAGAACCGAAAAAAACGCAGGATCATGAGCAAAAGGCATGTGGAAGGCCTGACCATTGAGGTTCATGAGGGGACAACCCGTGAGTAAGGCCGGGGTAAAGAATTACGAAATATAAAGGATAGGAGTGATGATAATGGCCATTATACAAGCAAGATCACTGACAAAGATCTACAGGAGAATAAAAAAGCAGGATGGGCTGAAAGGAGCCTTTAAAGCCCTGTTTCACAGAGAGGTAGTGGAAAAGGCCGCTCTGGACAGCTTTGACCTGGAGATTGATGAGGGCGAATGCGTCGGGCTCATAGGACCCAACGGCGCAGGCAAAACCACGCTTGTCAAGCTGCTCTGCGGCATTATCCAGCCCACATCCGGTTCCTGCGATGTGCTGGGCTTCACCCCCGGCATGCTCAAGAATGAGTTCCGGAGAAGCTTTGCCGTGGTCATGGGGCAAAAGAGCCAGTTGTGGTGGGATCTGCCCGCTTCCGATACCTTTGCCCTGAACCGGGAGATCTATGACATTCCGGAAGAGGTATACCGGGCCAACGTGGATTATTTCAGCGACCTGTTCCAGGTAAAAGACCTGATCAACGTACCGGTAAGAAACCTGTCCCTGGGCGAAAGGATGAAGATGGAACTGATAGCGGCTCTGCTTCACAGCCCCAGGGTCCTGTTCCTGGACGAACCCACCATAGGCCTGGATGCCATCGCCCAGAAGCAGATCCGTCAGTTCCTCAGGCAGGTCAACCAGGAGAGGGGCGTGACCATACTCCTGACCAGCCATTACATGGAGGATATACTTCATTTGTGCAAAAGGACCGTGGTAATCAGCAGCGGCAAAAAGATCTATGACGGACCGCTGGACATGCTTCTGGATCGTTTCCAGGAGTACCGTGTCATCCATGTGACTTTTGAGCGGGAAACCGAGCCGCAGCTGGATGCGGTGGAATGGGTGGAAAAAAGCCCATACAAAGCGGTCTTCCGGATCCGGCGCAATTTGGTCACACCCACTCTCCAAGAGATGCTCTCGCTGTATGATGTGGATGATATCCGGATCGAAGAAGAGGACATCGGAAACGTGATCGAGCGCATCTACCATGGCGAAAACGGAGGTGATTCATGTGGGTAAGTATCTTGAAACAGGGAAAATCAGCATGAAAAACCAGGTTGCATACCGGTTCGACGTCTTTGTCCGCAGTATCCTGCCCTTTATCAGGTTATTCCTGGCTTATGCGCTCTGGAAAGCCCTCTATGCAGGACAGTCGGTGATAGGCGGCATGAGCTTTGAGATGATGATGACCTATTATCTCATTGCCTCTTTCCTGCTTAGGCTTGACCAGTCCTCCGGACTTGTGTGGGAGACTGCTGAAGAAATCCGGGAAGGCCGCTTCTCGAAATACATGGTGCGCCCCATCAGCCCACTGGGCCACTTCCTTGCAGCAGGCCTTGCTAAAACCCTGTATGTCCTTCTTCTGGTCCTGCCGGCCGTAGTTGTTTTAGCTGCGTTCATGCACAGAATCCTGCTTCCCCCTGCGGGCTGGATGAACCTGGCCGGAGCGTGCCTGATGGGCTTTATGGGGCTCATCTTTCTCTGCCTGCTCAATTATCTGACAGCCATGCTGGCTTTCAAATTCAACGATATCACGGGCTGGCACCTTCTCAAGGAGAACCTGGTGGAATTCCTTTCCGGATCACTGGTTCCCCTGTCCCTGCTACCCGAATGGATACAGGAAGCCATGCGGTTCTTCCCTTTCTACTACATGCAGTATCTGCCTGCCTCGCTGTATCTTGGTTTAAAGTCCGAAGAATTTGTCCCGGGACTGATCATCCTGGGTCTGTGGATCACGGGGCTCTATGGGCTGTCGGTGTTTGTATACCATCGTTTCAGAAGGATTTATGAGGGGGTGGGCAACTGAATGAAAACCATAACACGCCATTTGCGCCTCATCAAAATGTTCTTCAGCTTCAGGATGAGCAATCAGATGATCTACCGGGCCAGCTTCTGGACAGCGTTTTTTGTTGACGTTTCCCTGTTCCTGATCCATCTTGCGGTGTTCCAAACGCTGTTTTTCAACGTGGACAGTATCAACGGCTGGAGCAAATATCAAATGGTCTTTTTTGTCGGCACCTTCACCCTGATTGACGGCCTGGAGATGTGGCTCTACTTTTTCGGCGTTACCAGCATACCCATGAAAATCCGGGAGGGGAAGCTGGATATTTACCTGACAAAACCGGTAAACACGCTGTTCTGGCTCACTTTCGAAAACATGGATATCGGATCGGCCTTCATCTGTATCCCGGGCATCATCATGATCGTCACTGCATCCATCAACCTGGGTATCCGCATCACGCTCTGGAAGATTTTGGGCTATATCCTGCTGCTTATGCTGATGCTCGTGCTTTTATACAGCCTGATGCTCATCATCAGAAGCCTGTCCTTTTTCTTCATCAAAACAGGGGCCCTCGATGAGTTGGAAGGTGAACTTATCAGCATCAGCTTCAGAGTGCCCGGTGTTGTATTCAGAGGCATCACAAAGCTGATCCTGTACGTGCTCCTGCCCTATGCCCTTATCGCCACCATCCCCACCCAGTTTTTCACCGATGTTTTAAGCGGTGACATGTGGCTGCTGGTCCTGGGGGTAGTGACAGCCTTCGTTCTGCTGTCCCGATGGATATGGCGCATGGGCCTCAAGCGCTACGGAAGCGCCAGCAGCTGAGGTTGCATCATGCCATTGCGATCAAAGCAATTCCCTTCACTTATGTATCCACTCGCAAGGTATTGAAGAGATTGCCACGCTCGTTTCACTCGCTCGCAATGACACCCCGGGTTGGACCCTGCCGACCATCTCTCCTGTGTCATTGCGAGGAGCGCAGCGACGAAGCAATCTCAACCTCCCTTCTGTCATTGCGAGGAGCACTGCGACGAAGCAATCTCTTCAAGGCAGGATGATTCTTGCAAAAATATGGTTCTATAATAAATGTTGGGGTGCCGAGGGACAGAAACTTCGGAACTCCAACATTTTTTTTGCAAACAAAGAGAGCATGGAGTGAATTCTCTAGTAAAATGAAGATGACCCAAACCAACATTTTAAAGGAGAATCAACCATGCTCTACAAAGATTATACGCGAGAATTTATTGGATTTGAAGATGTAACTGTTACCTTCGCAGAAAGAAAGGACAATCAGTTCCACATTCATATGAAAATGAAGCGAAAAGCCCATAAGTGTCCCCGCTGTGGTCGGACTACGGAAAAGATTCACGATTACAGAGAACAACGAATTAAGGATATATCTTCATTTGGGAGCTATACTTTCATCCATCTGAGGAAACGACGCTATGTATGTCCTTCATGCAATAAAAGGTTTTATGAAGAGGTACCTTTCCTGCCAAGATATCATCGG
>ENA-OWOZ01000164-OWOZ01000164.1-bioreactor-metagenome-genome-assembly--contig:-NODE-164-length-94750-cov-5.681261_pt1 | contig 94750 bp, 77 predicted proteins | sample MGYA00238140_ERZ651804 | MGnify/ENA primary metagenome ERZ651804 (study PRJEB26910, sample SAMN07631232) | bioreactor metagenome | isolation source: Switchgrass digestor | place: USA: Dartmouth...
TGCTGGTGTAGCTCAGTAGGTAGAGCAGCTGACTTGTAATCAGCAGGTCGGGGGTTCGAGTCCGTCCACCAGCTCCAGAAAACCCGCTAATATATAAAGTTTAGCGGATTTTTTCATTTTCGGATAAACCGGACAACGATGCAGTAACAAATCCTGTCTTGCCTGCCCCGTAAAAAAGCATTTCCGGAAGCAGAATAACCTACATGCAGGATTGTTCTGTGATTTAAGAATAACCATGAATGTGCATCATCGGTTATTGGGAAAGACCATTTCGAACATATACACAGATTAAAGAAAACTATTCTTAACCCTGTTAAACCGGGCAAAATTCATTAAGTTTTTGAAACAAACAAAATAAAATAACAGAAGTAAGCTTCAGTTGTTCCATTATAATAGTAATAATAATCCCTGGTATTGGACCATATATATGTCCACAACATTTTTACTGTTATTTTTTAATATATGAAATAGCAAGAGAGGTGTCATGAAAATGGGTATGACAATGACTCAGAAAATACTGGCCAGGGCCTCGGGGCTTGAAAGCGTTTCTCCCGGCATGCTGATATCGGCAAAAGTCGATATGGTCCTGGGAAACGATATAACAGCACCTGTTGCAATAAAGGAGTTTGAAAAGATTGGTGCTGAAAAAGTATTTGATACCGAGAAAATTGCACTGGTGCCCGATCATTTTACTCCGAACAAGGATATAAAATCAGCCGAACAGGTTAAGTTAATGAGAGACTTTGCAAGAAAAACGGGAATAAAGCATTTCTTTGAAATAGGCCAGATGGGGGTTGAACATGCTCTTTTACCCGAACTTGGGCTGGTTACCGCCGGAGATTTGGTTATAGGCGCTGATTCGCATACATGCACATACGGAGCACTCGGTGCATTTTCAACGGGTGTCGGAAGTACAGATATGGCTGCTGCAATGGTTACAGGGGAAGTATGGCTGAAGGTTCCAGAAGCCATAAAATTCAACCTGATAGGAAAACCGTCAGAATGGGTGAGCGGAAAGGACATAATCCTTCACATTATAGGGCTTATCGGCGTGGACGGCGCTTTATACAAATCCATGGAATTTACCGGCGAAGGCCTTGAATTCCTTTCAATGGATGACAGGTTTACGATAGCCAACATGGCGATTGAAGCGGGAGCGAAAAACGGGATTTTTGAAGTTGATGACGAAACGCTGAAATATATTTCAGAACATTCTTCGAAACCGTATGAAGTATTCAAAGCCGACAGCGACGCAGAGTATGTAAGGGAAATAACAATAGATATCAGCAGGATAAAGCCTACGGTTGCTTTGCCGCATCTGCCTGAAAATACGAAGACTGTTGACGAGCTTGATGACATAGCCATTGACCAGGTGGTTATCGGTTCATGCACGAACGGAAGAATCGAAGACATGAGAATTGCTGCAAAAGTGCTTGCAGGAAGAAAGGTCCATAATAATGTCAGATGCATTATCATACCGGCAACGCAGAATGTGTGGAAACAATGCCTGAAAGAAGGCCTTTTTGATATTTTCATTGACGCTGGATGCGCAATCAGTACGCCGACATGCGGTCCATGCCTTGGAGGGCACATGGGCATACTTGCTGAAGGTGAACGTGCCGTAGCAACAACGAACCGTAATTTCGTTGGACGAATGGGCCATGCAAAAAGCGAGGTATATCTTGCAAGTCCTGCAGTTGCCGCAGCATCGGCAGTAACCGGAAAAATATCGTCCCCGGAATCATTGATGGATTGAATTGATTAAACTGCGACAGGTAAAGGAAAGGTGGAAGTTATGATTTATACAGGAAATGTAATAAAATACGGAGACAATATTGATACCGATGTTATCATTCCTGCAAGGTACCTGAACACATCCGATCCTGACGAACTGGCCAGGCACTGCATGGAGGATCTTGACAGGGAGTTTGTAAAGAAAGTCAGGCAAGGAGATATCCTCGTCGGTGGTTATAACTTCGGATGCGGTTCTTCGAGGGAACATGCACCAATTGCAATAAAAGCGTCGGGCATTTCCTGCGTTATTGCAAAAAGTTTTGCGAGGATTTTTTACAGGAACTCGATCAATATCGGGCTTGCCATTGTAGAATGCCCCGAATGCGTTGATGAAACCAAAGAAGGTGACAAACTGAAAGTAGATCTTGAAAATGGTTCAATTATCAATTATAGTAATGGAAAAACCTACAAAATTACAGCCTTCCCTGAATTCATCCAGGACATCATCAAATCGGGAGGCCTGATGAATTATATCGGGAGCAGGAAATAATAACAGTCCTGAGTATAATAACGGTTAAAGACAGATATACGGGAGGTTCAGTAATGAACACATATAAAATTACTGTGCTGCCTGGCGACGGTATCGGCCCGGAAGTCACCCGGCAGGCGATAAAAGTATTGAATGAAGTTTCAAAGGTATACGGGTTTAACGTTGAATACGTTTATGCTGATATAGGCGGTATTGCAATAGATAAAACAGGTGAGCCGCTGCCGGCAGAAACACTTGAGCTGTGCAGGAACTCCGATGCTGTTCTGTTGGGGGCTGTCGGCGGAGAGAAATGGGATTCCCTCCCTCTGGATAAACGCCCCGAAGCAGGTTTGCTGGCAATACGCTCGGGACTTGGAGTGTTTGCAAATTTCAGACCTGCAAAAATCTTTCCGCCGCTAAAAAATGCAAGTCCCCTGAAAGACAGGGTAATAGGAGACGGACTGGATGTTCTGGTTCTGCGTGAACTTACCGGCGGCATTTATTTCGGAGAGCGTAAAAGAACTGTGCATATGGCTGAACCGGCTGCTTATGACACGATGATATACAAAAAATCAGAGATTGAAAGAATAGCAAGGCTGGCCTTTGAGACAGCAAGAAAGAGAAAGAACAGGGTTACTTCGGTTGACAAAGCCAATGTCCTTGAGGTTTCTCGCTTCTGGCGTGAAACTGTAACAGAAGTATCAAAGGAATATCCCGATGTTGAATTAAACCATATGTATGTAGATAATGCCGCAATGCAGCTTGTGATAAACCCAAACCAGTTTGATGTCATTGTTACAGGAAATATGTTCGGCGACATTCTGTCCGATGAGGCATCGATGATTACAGGTTCAATAGGCATGCTTCCGTCTGCAAGCCTGAACTCAACAGGTTTCGGGCTGTACGAACCGGTACATGGCTCGGCTCCCGACATTGCAGGGCAGAACAAGGCAAATCCGCTCGCGACAATACTGTCTGTTGCAATGATGCTGAAATATTCATTTAACCTGGAAAAAGAGTCGGAAGCAATTGAAAATGCGGTATTGAGTGTACTTCAAGACGGGTTTGTAACCAGGGATTTGGCAACCGACGGTTCAAAGGTACTTGGCTGCGAAGAAATGGGAGATGCGGTTGCAAGCCGGATTAAATAATTATAAATGAAACGGAGTGATTATATTGAGGCTGACTGGTGCAGATATAGTCATAGAATGCCTGAAGGAGCAGAATGTTGATACCGTTTTCGGGTTTCCGGGCGGTGCAGTTCTTAATATATACGACTCACTGTATAAAAACGGTGAGGGTATAAAACATATCCTGACATCCCATGAACAGGGGGCTTCGCATGCGGCCGACGGTTATGCAAGAGCAACCGGGAAACCCGGTGTTTGCATGGCCACTTCGGGTCCCGGTGCAACCAACCTTGTAACAGGGATTGCCACCGCTTATATGGATTCGATACCCCTTGTGGCAATTACAGGCCAGGTTGCTTCAAACCTGATTGGCAGGGACTCTTTCCAGGAAGTTGATATTACAGGCATAACAGAACCCATTACAAAACATAATTTTCTTGTCAAGGATGTTAATAAACTTGCAGAGACAATGAGGATGGCTTTCGAGATTGCCACAACAGGCAGGCCGGGTCCCGTTCTCGTGGACATATGCAAGGATGCTACTGCAAATGAAGCTGAATTTATACCCTTTGACGGCAAAAAGAGACTTAACCTGTCGATAAAAAACCTGTTTACAGAGAAAGATCTGGACGAGGCTGCAAAAGCAATACAGGAATCAGAAAGGCCTGTTATTCTTGCCGGCGGGGGAACAATAATTGCCGGTATTACCGATTTGCTCCTTGAACTGTCGGAGAAGCTGAAGATACCTGTAGCGACAACATTGATGGGGACAAGCTCTGTGCCGTGTTCATATCCTCTTTATACCGGCCTTCTTGGCATGCATGGTTCAAGGGTATCGAACAAGGTGGTCTCGGAATGCGATCTGCTTATAAATATCGGGGCAAGGTTCAGCGACCGTGTAATAAGCGACATGAAACGTTTTGCACCTAATGCGAAAATAATGCATATCGACGCTGACCCTGCTGAAATAAACAAAAATATTATTGTCCATTATCCGCTGACAGGAAACACCGACGAAATCCTGTCAGGCATTATTGAACGTGTAAAAGCAGTTGAACGGTCTGAATGGGCTGAGCAGGTTACCAGGTGGAAGAGTGAATATGAACTGGTTATTCCCGACAACGGGGAACTGAAACCATCGTATATTATCAGAAAGTTTTCCGAAATGGCGCCAGACGCATATATAACAACCGAGGTCGGTCAGAACCAGATATGGGCCGCCCAGTATTTTAATTATCAGTTCCCCAGACAATACATATCATCCGGGGGCCTTGGAACAATGGGATATGGTACCGGTGCGGCAATAGGTGTCCAGCTTGCAAAGCCCAACAGCAAAGTAATTAACTTTGCAGGTGACGGCAGTTTCAGAATGAACTGCAACGAGCTTGCAACAGCAGTCCATTATAAGCTGCCCATTATTATAGCCCTGCTTAACAATGGGACTTTGGGTATGGTGCGTCAATGGCAGACCATGTTCTATGAAAAAAGATACTCACAAACAACACTGGACAGGGGGCCGGATTTTGTCAGGCTTGCTGAAGCATACGGCGCAGTTGGCTTAAGGGTAACCAAAAAGGAAGAAGTTGTTCCTGCTATAGAAAAAGCTTTAGTATCCGATAAACCCGTTGTAATCGATTTTATTATCGATATCGATGAAAGAGTGCTGCCTATAGTACCTCCCGGGAAGGGCATTGATCAGCTGATTTACACATGAGGACAACTGAACCCGGGCGGGTTTGATATTTTAACAGTAACCCCTGCAAAATATGACTTTCTATATACATGCTGATAACTAAAATATCGGGGAAAAGTATACGAAATAAACTAAGGAAGTGAATTTATGCGCAGTGATATTATAAAAAAGGGCATAGAAAGGGCACCTCACAGAAGCCTTTTTAAAGCCATGGGTTATACAGATGAAGAAATTGAACGGCCGTTGATAGGAGTAGTCAACTCTGTTAACGAAATTGTCCCGGGGCATGTTCATTTAAGCAAAATCGCCGAAGCAGTCAAGGCCGGCATACGGCTTGCAGGGGGAACTCCTGTGGAATTTGGCTGCATCGGGATATGCGATGGCATAGCAATGGGACATGAAGGAATGAAGTATTCGCTGGCAAGCAGGGAGCTTATAGCTGATTCATGCGAGGCAATGGCATTGGCTCACAGCTTTGACGGAATGGTGTTTATTCCGAACTGCGATAAAATAGTGCCGGGTATGCTGATGGCCGCAGCAAGGATCAATGTGCCTTCAATATTTATCAGCGGCGGGCCAATGCTTTCATTGAATATAAACGGGAAACAGCTGGATTTGAACAGTGTGTTTGAAGCAGTTGGTTCATTTAAAGCGGGAACAATGACAGCAGATGAAGTTTTGGAATACGAAAATAACGCATGCCCTGGGTGCGGATCCTGTTCGGGCATGTTTACTGCCAACTCGATGAACTGTCTGACCGAAGTTTTAGGATTGGGGCTTCCGGGAAACGGTACAATACCTGCAGTTTATGCTGAAAGAATCCGCCTTGCGAAAAAAGCCGGCATGAAAATTATCGAACTGGTTGAAAAGGATATAAAACCATCTGATATACTTGTGCCAGAGGCTTTTGAGAACGCTCTGGCAGTTGATATGGCTCTCGGGTGTTCCACAAATTCAGTCCTTCATTTACCTGCAATTGCTCATGCAGCAGGAATTACCCTTAACCTGGACATGATTAATCAAATAAGCGAAAGGGTTCCAAACCTTTGCAAGCTTGCACCAAGTGGTCCGTACCATGTGCAGGATCTGTACATGGCCGGTGGAGTTCAGGCTGTAATGAAAGAACTGTCTAAAAAGGATCTTCTGCATTTGGATCTGATTACCGTTACCGGCAAAACAGTGGCAGAAAACATTAAAAACGCCGTTGTAAGGGACAGAAACGTGATACGTGATATTGACAACCCATATAGCAAAACCGGCGGGATAGCCGTTCTGAGGGGTAATATAGCACCGTCGGGCGCGGTTGTAAAGCGTGCGGCAGTTGCTGAAGAAATGCTGTGCCATACCGGGCCGGCACGCGTTTTTGATTCAGAAGATGCGGCCATAGATGCCATTTATGGCGGCAAAATAAACAAGGGGGATGTGGTTATTATTCGTTACGAAGGGCCAAAGGGAGGCCCCGGGATGCGTGAAATGCTTGGTCCAACATCGGCGATAGCAGGCATGGGATTGGACAAAGATGTTGCCTTAATAACCGACGGAAGGTTCTCAGGTGCAACCCGTGGCGCGTCAATAGGACATGTTTCGCCGGAAGCGGCAGTGGGTGGGCCTATTGCTGCAGTCAGGGACGGAGATATTATAACCATAAACATACCCGAAGGAAAACTGGATGTTAATCTCACAAAGCATGAAATAGAGGAGAGAATGAAAGCATGGAAAGCTCCTGAGCCAAGAATTAAAAAGGGCTATCTGGCCCGATATGCAAAGCTTGTATCGTCAGCAGACAAAGGTGCTGTATTGGAATAAAATATACCTTTGAATACCATGAAAGACAAAGGAGTATTGGAGGTGCTCTGAATGAAGCATATACTGTCTGTGCTGGTAAACAACCACGCAGGTGTTTTGTCAAGGGTATCAGGCCTTTTCAGCAGAAGAGGGTTTAACATTCACAGCCTGGCAGTGGGTGTAACCACCAATCCGGCAATATCCCGCATGACAATTGTTGTTGAAGGTGATGAAAATACGGTTGAACAAGTGGAAAAGCAACTTGGGAAACTTATTGATGTTATAAAAGTAAAACGGCTTGATATAGATGAATCGGTACATCGTGAACTGGCATTGTTCAAGGTAAACGCCGATACAACGGTACGTTCCGAAATAATGCAGATAGCCGAGGTATTCCGGGCAAATATTATTGATATATCTGAAAAGACCCTCACGATTGAAACCTCGGGAAGCACGAAAAAGGTGGCAGCCATGGAACAGATGCTGAAACCTTTCGGTATTCTTGAAGATGTCCGGACAGGACTTATATCATTGGAACGCGGTGAAAAAACAATTATATGATTTTTATATTTTGAAAGGAAGGATACAAATGGCAAAAATGTATTATGACAGTGATTGCGACTTGAAGTTGCTGGAAAACAAAACAGTAGCTATAATTGGCTATGGCAGTCAGGGACATGCTCATGCGTTAAACCTGAAAGACAGTGGTGTAAATGTAGTAGTGGGTCTGGCTCCGGGATCAAAAAGCCGTGAAAAGGCCCAGCAGGCAGGTTTAACGGTATTGGATACCGCAGAAGCGGCAAAAGCGGGCGATATTATAATGATTCTTGTACCCGATCAGGTTCAGGCGGATATATATAAAGAAAGTATTGAAAAAAATCTTGAAGAAGGCAATATGCTTATGTTCGCCCATGGATTCAACATTCACTTCAATCAGATAATACCTCCGGAATATGTGGACGTGGCGATGGTTGCACCAAAAGGCCCGGGCCATACGGTACGTTCACAATATGTTGAGGGGCGCGGTGTACCTTCTTTGATAGCAGTACACCAGGATTATACCGGTAAAGCCAAGGATTTCGCCCTGGCATATGCCGCAGGTATTGGCGCAGGCAGGGCAGGCATTTTAGAAACTACTTTCAGAGAAGAAACAGAAACCGATCTTTTCGGCGAGCAGGCTGTGTTGTGTGGTGGTGTTACCGAGCTTATGAAAGCCGGTTTTGAAACTCTTGTGGAAGCAGGATATCAGCCTGAAAGTGCATATTTTGAGTGTATACATGAAATGAAACTGATTGTAGACCTGATTTATCAGGGCGGCTTTGAATTTATGCGCTACTCCATAAGTGACACCGCAGAGTATGGTGATTATACCACAGGCAAGAGAATTATAAATGAAGAAAGCAGAAAGGCCATGAAACAGGTGCTTGCAGAAATCCAGGACGGGACATTTGCGTCAAAATGGATATCAGAAAATAAATCAGGAGGCAGGGCAAGACTACTTGCAACAAGACGGAAAGAATCTGAGCATCTGCTTGCAAAAACAGGCAGGGAGCTTAGAAAAATGATGTCATGGATGAAATAATACGGAGAGGTGTGTCCTCTCCTTTTAATTGTCTGCCAGGTTCTGGTACATTATTTCATGCCATGAAAGTAATAAAGAGTAATACTTTACCACTGAACTGGAAAATTAATATGTACTGAAAATTAAACCGAATTAGGGCGAATATGCTTGCGGGATGATACAAATCTGGTTTTATCAAGGTATTTTTTAACATCATCATATATGCAGCTTGTTACTGCGGTATATAAAATATCAATAATTGTCATCTGGCTGATTCTCGATCCCATAGCTCCGCTTCGCATCATTGTTTCGGAAGAAGATGAGTACAGCTGTATATCTGCCATTTTGCTCAACTGATTTTTACCATAGCGGGTAATGCTGATTAGGGTTGCTTCGGTCTGCTTCACAATTTCTGCAGTCTCTATTATATCCTTTGTATCTCCGGTATATGAAATTAAAACCGCAACATCACCTTTTTTAAGCGTGGTTGCAGACAGAATTTGCTCATGAGGATCAGCACTTGACATTGATATTTTATTTATACGCATAAATTTATTATGAGCATCCAGGGCGACTATACCTGATGAACCGATTCCGTAAAAATCAACCCTGGGCGCATTGGCAATGGCTTTGACGGCATTCTCAAGGCTTTCAAGATTTATCAGTGACATTGTATTTTCAATGGCGCTTATATTGCTTAAGCAGACGTTGCGCAGTATTGATTCTGTTGAGTCACCGGGGCGTATATCTTCGTACTTGATGCTGCCGTTTTGATTAGATGCAAGATCTGCGGCTATTGCACGACATAGTTCTTTATAGCCTGAATACCCCATGGATTTACAGAAACGAACAACTGATGAAGTACTTGCACTGCAGGAGGTTGCAAGCTCTTCAATGGTCATGTTGATTACTTCGTTCGGAAAGTCCAGTATGAACAATGCAATTTGACGCTCAATTGCGGTAAGTGTCTCCAACAGTTCTTTTATATGAAATAAACAACCAGGCATGATATCCTCCTTTTCCAATGAATTACTAAAAATATCAAGAGATTGATACCTGATTAAGTTTGGGGATATTTATGCAATCAATTGGATAAAATTACAGGTTTTAATCTTAATATATCATATTGCAAAAAAAAGTAAACTTAAATACAATATAACATCATAAAGCTGGACTCTGGCGGAGTACCGCCTGTGCAGTACCTAAAATCGGTGCAATATCAATGTTGTCAGCCTGTTCAATTAATTCAAGGGTAGTAATATCGGATAAACCTTGTTTCAGTGGGTTAATAAAAAGGTCAGAGGATTTTGATATTGCACCTCCTAATAGCAGGCATTGATAATCGTTGTGTTGCAGAACATCATGCAGGATTTCTGCCAAATATAGTCCGGTCCGGGTGAAAACAGTTATTGCAGCTGTGTTACCTGAACAGGCTAAATTAGCAATGTCTATTACATCTATATCTGTTGGAGAGTCAGGGCAGAGGTTTTTATATTGTGATATAATTCCCCTGCGCGATACATAATCTTCCGCAATGCCATCCCTGTATTGCCGGGAATAAATGCTGACGCCCGGTCCACCGGCCGGATTTGTCAATACTTTTGAATCAATCATCGTGGCAAAGCCCAAACCCGTTCCAATGATAACTGCTCCAATTTTTCTGTATTTTTTATATTTGCTTTTCACTGTTGCTCCCAGTATAAAAGCCGTAGAATCATGCAGAAAGGTTATAGGTACATTACCTATAACCGTTTCAAACCATGGCCGCATTGGCACCCCGTATATGGTAGCATATTTATGCTTCATCAGGCTTTGGCCGCCTAAATAGTCAAAAGGACCCGGTATGCATACACCTACTCCTTTGATCCGGAGATTCTCCCTGGATGCTTTTTCTAAGCCAACAGAAGCAAGCAGGGAGTAGGAGTCTGATATACTCTGCAAACTTCCGTTGGAATCAACAGGTATCTTAAAAAGTGTATTTTCAATTATATTTCCATTGGCAGACACAAGGGCGGCTTTTAAAAAAGTTCCGCCCGCATCCACTGCCAAAATACAGTCAGAAGAATTAAACATTATTTTCATAACCATCCTTTAATAGTGTTTTATGCACTGTTACCACGCCGACACCACGGTTAATTATCTCGTATGGTCCGAAATAAGCCGGTACCACAATCATATCAAGGTAGTTCATTTCAAAGAACCTGCTTGGATTGGTGAGTGAACGCACCAATACTTTTTCACCGTCTACAAGTACTAACACATGGAAACGATCTGTTGTTTCATCAACAGCCCTTTCACTGAAAATAATATTGCGAAGGCTGAAATATATCAAATCATGTTCACCCACAATAACTTCTTTAAAACCGTCACCTTCGCGTATAGTTCTGGGAGCCTGAACCAGATTGGGCATTACCCAGTCACGCCTTCTTTCACGGCGCAGAACCCGTTCACCATGATAAGTATGTATCGGGCGGAGTTTGCCTTCCAAATCTTTGCGCACGTAATCATACATTTTATATGTATATGAACCAACAGTCAAGCTTCCTATTTCCAGCACAACCTGATTGCGTCCGGAAGCATGAATGGTTCCGGCCGGAATCAAAAATTGCATGCCTGGTTTTGACGGCTCTGAGTTGATGTAGTCGTCATGATTGAATTTTTCACCTGTTTTTTCTGAACGTTTTGCTTTTTCGATAAATTCATCTATATTGGCATCATTTTTAAAACCCAGATATGTTTTTGCCTGCTGGCTTGCCACAACAACATAGTAGCTTTCGTCCTGACGGCCGAGTTCATTGTTGTTTGAGCGAACATAATCAGCGTCGGGATGAACCTGAATTGACATATTTCCGCTTGAGTGGAAAGTATCATCATAATTGAAGCGGATAGGGAAATAGTTGTTGAACACTTCTGCAACCTTTTCACCCATTAATTTGGGGCCAACGGTTTGTACAAAACTGTAAAACGGGAATTCAAGCTGCATGTCTCCAATATCAGCAACAATTGAAACTTCCAAAGGAATCAGATCAAATACCCATGCACAGTTTTTCATATCATCGGGTAAATTACGCAGGCGCTTAATATAGTAACCGCCCCAGACACCTTCCAGGTAAACGGGCCTGCATCTTAACGGATATGTAACCATTGTATTGAATAATTCTTTCAATGTTTCCAGGGGTAGCATCTGCATCTTGTTGAAATTGTTACCCGTTATGTAAAAGTTTATCTCATTGCTTCTCAGAAGTTTCCCACGGAGACCGACTGATACTTCCAGATCCACATAATAGCTTCGTCTTAGCATCAGATTGATCGGCATTCTTTTGGTTGTGCCAAGGTTCCCGCATACGCCGTTGCGGATGTTCAGTACGGTTTGCTTTTGTGTTACATCGATAAAGAGCTTATAATCATAATATTTGCGAAGCGCGTCAATTAAACTGCCGTTACCGTAAACAATCAGCACTCCGTTGCCTGAATCTGTAAAATCCTTTAAGACTTTTGACAGTTGCTCAATTTTGCCTGAATCCATTAATCCTTCATAGCCTTCATCAAAAAGCGAGCCAAACAGGAGAACAGGGTCGGTTTCCCGATCCTCCGGAAGGTATTTCAGAAGTTTTTTATCGAGAACATCACTGTCAAGATAAAGAGTATCAGAACTTATTGATTTGGCTTCAATATCCAATGCTTTGCATTTGCTTATTATAACTTCGGCAAACTTCCCCATGGGTGCACTGAGATATCCGTCAATACCAATGATAACTTTCCTTGAAGACTTTATCTTTTCTTCAATCAGTTTCATAAGCGTATTTGAGGATTCTTCAGGTCCACAGCAAATTGTTCTCCTTGACGGACTGTCAAAATTTATTCTGTTGATTGCGTTAGGATCATCATATGGATATGGATTAAACATAAAACTCATAAAATAACACCCCTTAAATTATTTGTAAATCAAAATCCATTATTTTTGCCAGATATGACAATTGATTAATATAATTTCCCTCCACAACTCCGTAATGTTGCGTAACACCAATTTGCAAAAGTTGTTTGAAGAAATTATGGATATCATTATTTACAGGACGGAAAAGCCCATGTGAATAAGAAGTAATAAAATGCTCGGTCGGCAATGCTTCAACAAGTGAACAAACCATCTTAAACCTGCCGTTCGATTCAGATATGTGAAGCATCGTTTTAATGCCTTTTGATATTACATGCCATGCAAAAGGTGCACCTGCATATTTATACGAAGTCTTGGCAAAACGAACGTCGCGGGCTATTTTAGTTATTCCGTTGGGATCTGTATAATCATTCGGCCCTGCATGACCACCGGCAAAATAATTTCCGTCAGCATTTATATAAAATGGTTCAATGAAGTTAACAGGTTTTCCTGAAAGAAGCTTTAGGATATAAACTGCTAAACCGGCACCAATGTCACCTTCAGGGACAACAATTATATCTTCGGTGCCAGGGCAGGGGAGGAAACCCGGCCGAAGCCCGACTTCAGTCAAAAGAACGGTGTCTACATCGTTTAATACAATAACATTTACACCTGCTTTCCTTGCAATACTTTCAAGAGCAAGAGAAGCGCGTACTGATGCGTGAAACTTATCAGTATCTACGTCGGGCATGATTTCATATTTTGAAGCTAACTCGTCACACACTTTTTTAACGGTGCTTTCTTCAATAGAGCCAATTTCTTTAACCAACGTGGAGACCGACAGGAAATGAAGTTCAGGCCCTGCTTTCATAAACAGGTTATATGGATCAACATAGGTAGACCACATAACTTCATTATAAGAAGCAAGCAATCCAAACCCGGAATTAAACAGTTTTCTTCTAAGGGCAGATGCTTTTGAGAAATCCCGTGCTTCTTTCATCACATGGTCTAAAGAACCAATTATCGTTTCCAACATAGGGCGGCTGAACCTTTTTACCGAGCCTGAAGCTTCCAATGAACCCACAAGACCGCCGGAAGACAGGAATTCAACAAAATCAGTTTCTTCTTCGGTTGTGATAAAATTAATTTTGTCATGGGTTATACATGCAAATAAGATTGGAACCGGAGGCATATCCCGTAAGAAACGTACCCATGCAAAGTCCTCCGCCCATGAAAGATATAGGGCGAAAATCATTTCTACATCTTGTTCCTTAAAAATTTGGATTGCCTTCAGCAAATCATCCCGTGTATATATTGTGCCAGGATATACAACCTGGCAAAAATCACTCAATTTGCTAATATACTTTTCAGCTTCTTTTATTTTACGGATTTCATATGATCCTTCGCCGGTGTCTGAACCAAGATTTCTGAACCTTGACGTAGCAATGAATAATACGCCTGTTTTTCCGCCTGTTATCTGTTTCATGTGATTTAAACCTCACTATTCCGAAATCTTATTTTTTCTATATATGATTATATAAATATTTGAACATAATTGTCAATGAAAAGTTTCATTTTTGATAATTTTTTTAATATAATTGATTTCTCTAAATAAAATTTATCTACATATAATATTAATAAAAAAATCCTAAAACCGTATTAAACAGATATTTTAAAAGTAAGTTGAATTTTATTTTGTAAAAAATGTGTCAAAATTTCCTTTGAATTTTGAATATTTTTATTGCAAAATATACATGGCTGTGTTATGATCTAAAATGAGCAAAGTTAATATTGGGAGGATGAACAATGTCATCATTTAGTAGTCAAAAAAGTAAAACGCAATTCAGCGAAAAACTCCAGAATTTTCTTTCTTACATACGTAAAGATTTTTACTTGTATTTAATGATACTCCCAGGCCTTATATATATAATTATCTTTAAGTATCTGCCGATTTATGGAGTATCTATCGCCTTTAAAGATTACAAGGTAACTCAAAGCATTCTTGATGCGCAATGGGTCGGATTTGATAATTTTGTGAATCTGTTTTCCCGCGCGAACTTTATCAGAGCGTTAAAGAACAACATTATTATCAGCGTTGCAAAATTGGTTTTCGGTTTTCCTTTCCCTATTATCTTATCCCTTCTTATTAATGAAATAAGAAAAGCCAAACTCAAAAAACTTGTGCAAACTGCAGTTATTCTTCCGAATTTCGTTTCATGGGTAGTCATATCAGGTTTGCTATACGCTTTGTTTTCACCAAACAGCGGTGCTATAAAAGGAATAATGCGTGCTTTAGGATATCAGGGAGTAATTCCTAATTTGCTGACAGACAAAAGCAAGTTCCGAAGCCTTATAGTTATAAGCCATATTTGGAAAGGTGCAGGAATGGGTACTATTGTATATCTTGCTTCAATTGCAGGAATAAATCCTGAGCTATACGAAGCCGCCAGAATTGACGGTGCAGGAAGATGGAGACAGATGTGGCATATTACTCTTGCTTCCCTGAGGCCTACCATCGTAGTACTGTTGATTTTCAGAGTTGGCGAAATGATGCATGCAGGCTTCAATCAGATATATGCGATGAAAAATGACATTGTAATATCGGTTGCAGATATCATTGATACATATGTATACACCCTGGGGTTGGAGCAGCGGAAGTTTTCCCTTGCTACGGCAGCCGGGTTGTTCCAGTCGGTAATTGGGCTGGTATTGGTTTTGACTACGAATTATCTTGCTAAAAAAATAGATTCGGATTCGGGAATTATGTAACATTGGGGGTATGGACTATGTCTAAGAAAAGAAAATTAAAGCGGACACCAGGAGATATTATTGCAGATGTTTTCATAGGTCTTTTTTTGGGGTTGTTTGTTTTTTCAGCAATTTATCCATTCTGGCATGTACTTATGTATTCAATCAGTGATTCTCAGGCAGCAATGAGCGGAGGTTTATTCTTTTACCCGAGGAATTTTTCACTGCTCGCATATAAAATGCTTTTCATGACAAAAATGATTTTTACTGCATATAAGAATACGGTGCTCAAGACTCTTGTCGGTACGTCAATAAGCGTTGTTTTGACTGCATTAACGGCTTATCCGCTTTCACTTGAGAGGTTTAAGGGACGCAATTTTATATCAATGATGATATTCCTTACAATGCTTTTCAGCGGTGGTATAATTCCGACATTCCTGGTCGTAAAATCCCTTGGCTTGCTTGATACCTTCTGGGCATATGTCATTCCGGATGCAATGAGTGCCTATAATATGTTTATCCTGAGAAACTATTTCCAGTCAATACCGCGCTCATTGGAAGAATCTGCGCTTATAGACGGTGCGAATCCTTTTGTAACCCTTACAAAAATTATTATACCTGTATCGTTGCCTTCTATAGCAGCAATAACAATGTTTTATGGAGTCAGCAACTGGAATTCATATATGGATGGAGTACTCTATGTAAACGATTCAAAACTTCAGCTTTTGCAGGTTTATTTGCTTAAACTGATTAATTCAACAGGAGCAAAGGGAGCTTTAGGCGAAGCAAGTGATATAGGTGAAGCTTCAAAGATAACCGAAGAAACCATGAAGATGGTTACAATATCAGTGTCAATAATTCCGGTTTTGATCGTTTATCCGTTCCTACAGAAATACTATGTTAAAGGTGTAATGGTAGGATCGGTTAAAGGATAAATAAATATTTAGGAGGTAGTTGATATGAAAAAAAGAATTTCAAAAATTCTTAGTATTGCTGTAGCTGCGATCATGATTTTGTCGCTGGCTGCCTGCTCTAAAGCCGGCACCAACCAGCAGCCTACAGCCAATCCTGAACCAACAAAATCATCATCGGGAAGTACAAAACCTACAGAAGGACCAACACAAAAAGAACCATCAACCATTAGTGTACTTATGACCGGGGATAATACTCCTGCACCAGACAACATTGTTCTTAAGGAACTATCCAAACGTACAAATGTAAATGTTGATATGATCTATATAAGTAAAAACGATCTCGCAACAAAAATCAGCGTAATGACAGCATCCGATACTCTTCCTGATGTTTTCCCACTGTCAGGCAGTGAAGCAATAGAATACAGGGATGCAGGTTTGATTGCGAATGTGGAGGATTTGCTCAAAGAGTACGGCCCCAACATTCTGGCAAACTTGGGTGACAGCCTGAAGAAGGCAGCTGCAAATAAGGACGGCATATATCTCATCCTGGATGCCAAGCTTCCATATTGCATGCAGTTAAACATGCGTACCGACTGGCTTAAGAATCTGGGAATGGAATTGCCAACCGATCTCGACAGCTTGTATGAAGTATACTATGCATTTACATATAACGATCCTGATAAGGACGGAAAAGATGATACCTTCGGTCTTGCAGTAGGTGCTGATCCGGGCGGGTTCGCAACGGTTTTCGGTGCATATGGAATACCTGTTGCAAGAAATTCGGTAAAAAATATATTACTTGACGATAAAATTACCATAGGTCAAAAACACCCTCATTATCTTGAAGCTATCGAGTATATCAGAAAGTTGATAAAAGACGGACTGGTTGAACCGGACTGGGGGACAATTCCGAACATGGACATGTTCTCTAAGCTTTGGAACGGTATTGCCGGCGCTATTGAATGGGAATGCGTAGGACCTACAAACAACTGGATGCCAAGCCGTTACGTTGAAGATCCTGCTCCTACATTTGATTTCCCTGTAATAGTCGGACCATATGGTGATAAAGGTACTGCAGCAGCATACTTCTCATATTCAACCGGATATGTTTTCAACGCCAAGTGCAAAGATCTTGCTTCAGCTATCAGACTTTGCGACTACTGTATGACAGAAGAAGGTAATGAATTGCTGTATCTTGGTATAGAAAACGTTATGTACAAATGGATTAACAAGGAAGAAGGTACGTTTGAATACCTTGGTGAATATAAAGATACAGCCGTTCATCGTGCAGCAGGCGGTTACTGTTATGCAACATTCTTCGCACCGACAAACAGAACAGAGGAACGCATTCTGAATAAGCAGACCAGAGAAGGTGTTGCCAAGGCAAGAGCATTGGGTATTGACTATCCTGTTATTATACAGCCTTTACAGACAAGAATTGATTATGGTTCAGATATGGACAGTATTTTGCAGGAAATGTATGTAAACCTGTTAGTTACAGAAGAAGATGTAAAAACGGTATACGACAGATATATTGCTGAATGGGAAAAAGCCGGCGGCTTAGAGTGGGAAAAGGAAGCCACCGAGCAATATTGGCGTGAACAGGGAAGGTAAGGTTTAACATATATTTTTAATATTCCTGTGCTCCTGTAAAAAGCATATGTAAACAGAAGAAAAAAAGATCGGATTTTAAAATATGGCGAGAATTATTTTCTCGCCATATTTGGGATATGGAGGTATTTTAATGAAATTCAGCGAGGAAAAAATCAACCTGTCAGAATTGGAGATTCTAAAAGGCAGAAAGCAAATATCAAATGGGCACATGGTACTGACGCCTGATGAAGAAGGATTTATCCGGGTGAAATTAAGCGGTGAAAAGGCAAAAATGTGTGGCCTGGAATGGACCGAAGAAAAATATTTAGTCATAGATATGCTTGCTGACATGGATGCCATGGCTTCAGTGGATGTTATGTTTTACAGTAATAACAGCAACGAGCCCGAAAGGATCCTTATCAACTACCGCATGATACCTACAAAAAGGGTAAAGATGGTTGTCAAACTGGATGAACTTAAATCAAGACGATATTTCCTTCCTACATTGCCGGGAATGTTAAAAGGGCATGTAAAAGGCATGCCGACAGACATATCCGAAATAAGCAGGATTGAGGTACTGTTCCATCCGGGCTACAGTAATGAATTCAAAAGCCTCACAATATACGGGATGTATTTAACCGAAACACTGCCCGATATGACTGTAATTGGCGAACCGATGGTTGATGAAATGGGACAGTGGATTCAAAAAGAATGGAATACCAAAACCCACTCAGTGGCTGAAATGATTGCATACCTGAAAAAAGAATATGAAAGAGCCCAGACAGATAACAGTTATCCTGACGGATGGAGCAGGTACGGCGGATACACCGGCATTAAATTTGATGCCACAGGTTATTTTCATACCCATTACGACGGAAAACGATGGTGGCTGGTTGATCCTGACGGCTATGCTTTCTTCAGCAACGGTGTCTGTTATGGGGCACGTATGGGAGTTTACGGGTTTGTTGATAACATGGAAAGTTTATTTTCATGGTTACCCGACATAAACGATCCTGAATACAGCGAATGCTGGACTACAGCAGATAAGATACCTGAGTATGCAAAACGAAACGGTGTGGAATCGGGTAAAAACAGGTATTTGTTTAATTTTGCCCGTGCTAATATGATCCGGGCATTTGGCAAAGAAAACTGGAAAAAAGCATGGATGAAAATAAACGGAGCCAGACTTAAACGATGGGGATTTAACACTATCGGAGTAGGAGTAAACACTTATGTTGATGAAAATGTCATAGAATATCTGGAAGAAGTAAAAATTCCGTTTGTGATAACCTTAAAGAACTTTCCTCTCACAACTCACATGGTTTTCAGGGATTTCCCCGATGTGTTTTCTGATGAATATTCAAAAAATTCTGAAGAATATGCAAAACAGTTATTACCGTTTGTGGGCAACCCGTATATGATAGGTTATTTTGTTAACAACGAGCCCGAATGGAGATTCCAGCAGGTAAACCTTGCAGAACGGGTTTTTGCGCATAAAGAGAAACTGGCCAGCAAGAATGCGCTTATTTCCATACTGAAGGGAAAATATCAAAATATAGAAGCGCTTAACTCGGCATGGAACACAGCATTTACTTCTTTTGACGACCTGTATACCCCTGCGGAAAAAATGGATTTATATTCTGAGCAGGCATTAAGAGATATGGAAGAACTGCATGCTGTGCTGATTGAAAAATATACATCGGTTCTGAAAGATGCGCTCTATAAAGTGGATCCCGATCATATGAACCTGGGAATGCGCTATAACCGTTTCAATAAAGACGATTTGGCAGGTTATGATAACTTTGATATATTTTCATTCAACAGGTATAGTCCATCATGTGTAAATGATTTGGATGAAGCATCGTCGGTAGTCAATATACCCATTATTATCGGCGAATGGCATATTGGAGGGGGAGATAAAGGCCTTTTGGCACATGGATTGCTTTCCTCACCGACACAGGAGGAAAGAGGCAAGGCATGTGAGTTTTATATGCAGGGCGCAATGGTTCATCCAAACTGTGTAGGCCTTCATTATTTTGAAATGAATGATCAGCCGTTGCTTGGCCGGTTTGACGGTGAGTGTATGCAGCATGGAATTATTGATGTATGTAACAGGGAATACGAGGAATTGGTGAACCATTTTATTAATACCAACCACCGGCTATATGATTTTGTACTTGGAAAAATAGAACCAACAAAAGTACAGGGGATTATACGAAGACCAAGGTAATAGCATACAGTAAAAACATGGGAATATGACAGCAGATACTTTATTTATGCTCACCTTGGAGTAACAGATAGGAGGTAAAATTATGAGATCATTATATAAATTTTTAACATGCACATTAATTATAATGATGCTATTTACTATGTTCCCATCTGTAACTTATGCTGATGATGGTGCCGGTTCATCGGAGCCTGAAATAGAACTGAGAAGCAACGGCAAATACTATATATTCGGCAACGGAACTCCCATATTAATACGGGAAGACGGTGTTTATAACGAAGCCGGTGACAAAAAGTATTTTGACTTGCCAGGTGAAAATGTTGCAGCGGTTTTTGGAGGCAGTGATTCAAAAACCGTTGCAAGTGCAAAGGTTATTATGGAAAGCGGCAAAGTAGATGCAATTTACGGCGGGGGTTTCACCGGGAGCGTTTCGGGGCATGTAGAAGTGATTTTTTTGGGAGGAACCTGTAACAGTATTTACGGAGGTTCAAATACCGATGGTACTGTGGGCAGCGTTAAAATATATGCAAGAGGAAAAGTAGGGGATAAAGTAGTAGGCGGAGGATATAAATGCGGAGTATTGGGAGATATTGAAATTGTGCTTGAAGACCCTGAAATGAATACTCTTTGTGGAGGAAACAACGCGGGCACGAAAGAAATTGGCGGTAACATTGACATAACAATCAACGGCAACGGTTACATAGGAAAAATATATGGTGGCTGTGTCAATAACTATGTAAGAGGTTCAATCTGCATAAGAATAAACGGGGATATAACCATATCAGGAGTTTTCAGACCAATGAGCGGAAAATCCAACGAAAAGGTTGACGGTGGGGCAAGGGTATATGTTCCAAAAGGTTTTCCGATTGATAAAATTGAAAAACCAAAGGCAAATACACTCCGTATATACGAAGACGGTGTGCAGGTATATGGCCTTGTACCGGTTGATATGGACAAGAATGGAAATGTTTTTGCAAATGGAAATGATATAGTTATAAAGTTTGATGACAGCGACGGAAAAACATATGTTTATAATAAAAATGAAAACGAAAAGCTTCTGGACAGCCCTATTGACAATTACACCGTATATGGCGGCGGAAGAGACGAAGTAATTATCAGTTCAAATATTACAATTAAAAGCGGAAATCTAAAGGCCATATACGGCGGAAGCATGAATGCCGATATTTCCGGCAGTTCAAATATAACCCTTTCTGTAACCGAAAGCGTTTATAGTGGCATAACTATTACAGATGGTATATACAGCGGCGGTTTGAACGGAATTGTTAAAGGTACGGGTTTCATAAATATCGGCAAAGATGTATCACTGCCAAAAGGGAAACCGTCAGTATTTCCTCACAATGCAAATAAAACTGTAATACTCGCAGAAAGCGGTTTTGATACCGGTTGCATATCAGATTTTGAATCGGTCAGGCTGTTTATTGACGGATTTGAAGTTCCGCATACTGAAACGGCAGTTCCATCAGTAGTTACCAGGGAAGGTAATAAAGTATTTGCAAATGGTATACCAATTAAAATAAAGGTTGACAACTCGGACGGTAAAGCTTATGTATATGACGAAAGTGGCCGGAACAAGCTGCTGGATGATGCTGTGGACGGGTGCGAAATATTCGGGGGAAGCAAAAAAGGCGTTGTGAGCAGTACCAGCGTTACAATGGAAGGAGGGTACATTGCCCGTATTTATGGCGGTGGCGAAACCGCTTGTGTTAATGGCGATGTACATGTTGAAGTAACCGGTGGAGACATAAAAGAAGTAATATATGGCGGATCATACGATGGTGATATAGCAGGAAACATATACATTTATACAAAAGGGCCTCATGTAGCAAAGGGTGTAAATGGCGGAAGCAGGAATGGAAGCGTTAAAGGGGATATTAATATTGTCCTTGTTGACAGCGTTGCAAAAGGTCTGATATTAGGTACAGGCGGTACAAACAAGGAAGGATTTCCAAGTTCTGACGTTTACGGTAATGTTTCACTCACAATGATTGACGGGATGTGTGAGAAAATTTATGGAGGATGCAACTCGGGTGTAGTAAGAGGAAATTCAAATATAAAACTTGAAGGCAACGTAATGGTTAAAGATGTATTATCTCCTTTAGGTAAGGCAGGTGTACTTGGCAAAGCCGTTCTTGAAATTCCATCCAACTTCCCGTACCTGGGCGCACTTGAAGGAAGCGGGTTTACGGTGGTCGAAACCGAAGCCGTTGAACCAACACCGGCACCGGAATATAAAAGCCAGCTGGATAAGCTTCTTTCAACAAAAGAAGATGAAGGCAAGCTGACATTCCGTTTCATTAATATTCCCGAGCCTGACGGTAAGCTGGTTGGCAGACCGGGAGAATCCTATTTCATAACTTTCCCTGATGGCCAGAATATGCTTATTGACGCAGGGACAGAGGAAAGTGCCGATATTGTTATCGGGATGCTGAAAAAACTGAATGTTACGAAAATCGACCATCTGCTCGCATCCCATTTCCATGTGGACCATATCGGCGGAATGTCGAAGATAATAAATGAATTTGAAATTGGAACACTTTACAAGCCAGGTTATAAAGTGAAAAATCTCGGTGTTTATTACACAGATTTAATGAGCCTGATTGATGATCCTGGCAGGGATTTTAATGTTGTAGAACTTTGGAGCGGTGACACAATAGATATCGGGGATGTTCATATAGAAGTTCTCAGCCCAAAGTACTCACAGGAATACCTTGCAAAAATGGCGGATAACCCAGGAACTGAAGATCATAATAACGGTTCTTTGGTTCTTAAAATGGCATACCGGGAAAACACTGTATTGTTAACCGGGGACATATACGCCGCCAAAGAGCATGAGCTTATAAAGAAATATGGAGATAAATTAAAGGCAGATCTTATTAAAACACCGCACCACGGCGATACAACATCAAATGAGCCTGAATTTGTGCAGGCAGTAAAACCTGAAATAGCAGTTATCACTCATTTCAGTGATACAACAATTGTAAACAACCGCTACAAGGATGTCGGCGCCAGAACCTACGTTACCGGTGTGGACGGTATGGTGAAGGTTGCATTTGACGGAACAGGCAATCCTGCTGAAGTTCTCACGGAGTTTGTAAGAGTAGTAAGGCACACGGTAACATTTGATACCAATGGTGGAAGCATCATAGAAAAAGTATCGGTAGTAAGCGGAGAACCTGTATCAGCTCCGGAAAGCCCGAAAAAAGAGGGATATATATTCACAGGCTGGTACAGCGACAGTAACCTGACCATCGCATATGATTTCAATAGCCCGGTTACAGAGGATATAACACTTTATGCAAAGTGGATAAAAATAGCAGACAATGATGACAGCGATGACGATGAAGATATACCAACACCAAATGATAATGCTGGTGGATCCGGGAGTGCAGGTGGAACAACGCCTAAGGGCAACACCGGCGTTTCCGGCAAAACAACTGAAGATGAGCCTGCAAAACTTAAACCTGAAATTATTAATCAGCAGGACGGTACTAAAACTGCTGTTGTAACTCTTAATCAAAAAACCGTGAAAGAATTAATTGAAAAGCAGGGCGGTGAGTTACTAACCATCTATATCGCAGAAGAAGCCGATCAGAGTATAGTAAGGCTCAGTGCGGACTCTTTAGATATGATGCTGGAAAATGGCACTGACCTGTTGATTAAGACACAAAAGGCAGAAATTAAAATTCCTTCATCAATATTTACTTCGGATGAAATTAAAGATACGTTTGGAGATGCATCTGACGAAATAAATATTGAAATTATGGTAACCGAAATACCATGGGATGAAGTAAATATCACTTATGACAAAAACCTTCATCCCGTAGGAATGGCTTACGAGTTTACCATAAGGGCCTATAGCGGATCCAATAGCATAAACATTGATTCATTTGGGTTAAACACAGTGACTGTGACACTGCCATTGACTGATGAGCTGGCAAACGAAGAAAAAGTAAGAATCAATGTATACAGGTACAATGAGATTACGAAGGAACTGGAACTTTGCTCAACAAAAGTAATTGACGGCAAAATAGTCTTTACAACATCAAGTTTCTCATTATATACCGTTATGGTTAACAAGGTGTCATTCAGTGATGTAAAGAATCATTGGGCTGACCGGTATGTTCATGCTCTTGCTGCTAAGCATATAGTCAATGGTAAAAAAGACGGCATTTTCGCCCCTGATGACAAAATGACGCGTGCAGAGTATGTAGCGGTTATTTCAAGAGCTTTGAATCTGCCAAAAGCCTCTGGACTCGTATTCAGAGATGTTCCGAAAGACAGTTGGTATGCGGGCGAAATAAGCGCTGCATATGAGGCGGGCATAGTAAACGGTGTCGGAGACAGCGAGTTTGCGCCAAATGCATATATTACACGCGAGGAAATGGCAGTAATTGCGTTAAGAGCATATGAATATGCTTCAGGAAATACCTCTGACAATATTACCGGAGAACATTTTACCGATTATGATGCAATAAGCAGTTGGGCTTCGAAGGATGTGGCAAAGGCAAAAGCGCTGGGGATTGTAAAAGGGTCAAACAACCTGTTTAGGCCCAAAGATGATATGACTCGCGCAGAAGGTGCTTCGATACTGTATAACCTGCTTGTGCTGCTGGAGGTATTCTGAAGTCCTGTCTTTATAATAGTTAAATATAAACAAAGCGCTTAGATATTGATTATTACATATGCCTATAGTTTGCCTAATATGAAGATTATACCCCGGAGACCCAGTGTTTTTCCGGGGTATAATTTAATATTTTACGAAGGGGCATTATCAATGGTTGAAAACTGTATTTACTCAATGGATATTGTTTAACAGCGGGGGGGGACAAGGGATTTTTGTGTGCAGAACCCCAAAGTGTTCCTGTTAACGGGCTTAATATGGAAAATGGATATATATGCCTGGAAAAAAATAAAGAAGTGTGTTTTACAACCAGTATCACAAGACCAAAGAAGAGCAAAAATTAACCGAAAGGTAATATTTTCAAGGGGGATTTAAAATGTCTGGAAAAAACAAACTTACATTCAGAATTAACGAAAAAGCGAACAGGATTACCTGGAGCGTACCCGATCTTCCATTAAAAAATGAAGAAAATGCAGATTTCTGGCGTATTCATATTGATGATGGATTTAGCAGGGAGATAATGGTTAAATCCTCTCAACAGGAAGGGAAAGTCAGAACATCATCAAATGAAACAATTATTCACTATGATGGTTTGACCGACGTATATGGAAAAACATATAATGTGAGGCTTAACCTGCATATGGAAGATAAAAACGACGTCATCGAATGCTGGGCTGATGTCGAAAACTTGGATGATGTCAGGATAAACGAGGTGCAGTTCCCATTTATGGATTTATCGGCTGTTTGCGACGAAAACCGGGCAAATGATGTATTATATCGTCCCAGAGGCCTTGGAGAACGCATAAATAATCCGTGGGCGGCTTTAGAAAACGACCATACCGAGTATATGGCAGCAGACTATAATGAAATATGGTCTCCGCTGTTTTATCCCAGACCTGCTTCAATGGCATGGTTTGGTATTGAGAGCTCAGGGCATTTTCTTTACATTGGCCGCCATGATGATAAAAAAAGGATATGTACCCTGTTGAGCGGTATTAATCCAAGAAATAAGTCTCCCCGGATAATATCGGCAATATGCCACTATCCTGCAGCAGTTAAGGGTGAATTTATATCGTGCGGGCATTCTGTATTAACGCTGCAAAAAGGCGACTGGCGCCTAGGATCGGACATATATGGAGACTGGGCTCGTAAAACATTTTACAATCCTGCACCAAAACCTGAATGGGTCCAGAATATGACCGGGTGGCAGAGAATAATACTAAAACACCAGTATGGGGAAATTTTCTGGAAATATGAGGACCTGCCCAGGGTATATAAAGAAGGGGCTGAATATGGCCTTGATACACTGTTGATTTTCGGCTGGTGGAAAGGACGTTTTGACAATGGATATCCGATCTATGAGCCCGATCCTGATCTTGGCGGTGCAGAGGCTCTGAAAAAAGCTATTGAGGAAATCCATAACATGGGTGGACGGGCCATCTTATATACAAACGGCGTCCTTATAGATCGCGCAACCGATTATTACAAGGAAACAGGGCACAGGATATGCAGAATTGATATAGACGGTAATGAATATCAGGAACATTACCAATTTGCAAACAATGGAACTATATTGCGAAATTTCGGTTACAAGACATTTGTTTCTGCATGCCAGGCCACTGACGAATGGCGTGAGAAGCTGCTTGAAAACGGTAGAATTAAATTAAGCTTTAATCCTGATTCTATTTTCTATGATCAGATTGGAGGACATAAATGCTGGCCTTGTTTTAACAGCAGCCATAAACACCGAAACAGGATTGATGAAGACCCCTGGTTCAGATGTGAAAACCTTAAGGCAATGCATGATCTGTGTACAGGTGATAAAGCTCTGGGCTCTGAGAATACCGTTGATATTTTTTCATGCATTGTAGACTACAATCATGGTTGTGATTTTGGCAACTGGTACAGGAGAAGAGCAAACGATCCCAACGCAAGGAATAATTTTCCCAAGATGTACAGGCGTACATTTCCCGAAACCATTATGACAAACCGTTTTATACACGATTGCCGGAAAGATTTTAAGGGTGAGTTAAATTTCGCGTTTATACATGGCTATCGCTTCGATGTATCGATATATCGCGGCCGTGTTGCAGGAATAGCCGGAGAACCTGAATACGCCAAGTATATTAAAAAATTAATAGATCTGCGCAAAGCATATCATCAATTTTTTTACCATGGAAAATATGTTGTTGATACAGACATCACATTGCCTGATAAAGTGCATATGGCGGAATATACTTATGAAAATAGAAAAATGTTTGCTTTCTGGAACGAGAACAAAAATGAAATAGATATTGATATCTTGGGAAATACAGTACATATAGGTGCAAACGACGTTGCATGCATAGTTACATTATAAAGGAAAATATTTAAATCTTATTCAATCTGTTATTGACAAAACATTTACCTTGAGGTATCTTTTTTGTAAAGTACACAAGATAAGTTATTTTTATAGAAATAGGAAATAGTATGTAAAAAATAACTTAATTACTTGGTAAAGATTTTAGGGGGGTTTTGTGATGAAAGCTACAGGTTATGTTAGAAAATTGGATGCTCTTGGACGCATTGTTCTGCCAAAGTCACTCAGAAAACAGTTAAACATCAATGAAGGCGACAGTATTGAAATGTTTATTGATAACGAAGGTAATGTAGTTCTTGATAAGTATGTTCCTCGTTGTATATTCTGCGATAATGTCTCTGAAGATATGATAGAATACAAAGGAAGGCATATTTGCAGGAACTGCTTGACACAAATGTAATGTACTTAACGAAACTTAAATTATGTTTAAACTTGTTACAAGGACAGTAAAAACTGTCCTTTTTTACAGAACATTTCAAACGCAATTAAGAGTTATTCATGATATACAATTTAAAAATTAACTAAAACAGAAGATGTTCGGATAGTTGGAATGAAGAATACCTATTATGCTATTCACCAGGGAATTTGACAATTCACGACATCATATTGGGTTGAAAATATATCGAACCGGTTAATGACAAATGTTTTATAATTTTGCTAATAAAGTCTGCATAAGAATTCAGCAAAAAATAAAGTATTTTAAAAAAAGCGCTTAATTATTAAAAAATATACCTGAACATTTACAGAATGCCGAAAAGAATTATTGATATGAAATATTTAAAGAGTTTAAATATTTGAACCGACAATATAATATACCCTATCAGGCTTCTTTGGAAAGATTGTCTGACATAAAATGAGTTTTTTTGTCTTCATAGCTTAATTCTGATTTTAAAGGGAATATATATATTAGTTGAGGTGGTTCTATGATGATTCGTGAGGAAACCGAAAGAACGGAGGAAAAAATTCTTTCTCCTTACGCCGCTTTGTCATCTAAATCAAAGGGAAGAGCCCGGCCGGAACAAAAATGCAATATCAGAACCGACTTTCAAAGAGACAGGGACAGAATTATATATTCCAAAGCTTTTAGAAGACTTAAGCATAAAACTCAGGTTTTTATATCACCTGAAGGCGACCATTACAGAACCAGACTCACCCATACACTTGAAGTATCCCAAATAGCACGGACAATCGCAAGAAGTTTAAGACTTAATGAGGATTTAACGGAGGCAATTGCATTAGGGCATGATTTGGGACATACACCTTTTGGACATGCAGGCGAGCGTGTCCTGAAAGAAATATGCTCTCTGGGTTTTAAGCACAATGAACAGAGCGTAAGAGTTGTGGAAAAATTGGAGAAAAGCGGTAGAGGACTTAATCTTACGTACGAGGTGCTGGACGGTATACTATGCCACACGGGAGAAAAGAAGGCTGATACGCTGGAAGGCCGCATAGTACGATTTGCGGACAGAATTGCATATATAAACCATGATATTGAGGACGCCATTCGCGGTGGCGTTATTTCACAGAGTGAACTTCCCAGAAGTTGCCTGAATGTTCTTGGTAATACATCAGGCGAACGGATTAATAATATGATTGTTAACATTATTGAGAACAGTCTGGACAGGGATGAAATTTCCATGAGTACAGAGTACAGGGAAGCTACCGAAGAATTGAGAAATTTTATGTTCGAAAATGTGTATATTGGTTCCAGTGCGAAAGCAGAAGAAGGCAAAGCCGAAAACCTAATACGAAGTCTCTATGAAAAACTGGTTGAAGAACCAGGGCTGCTTCCCGGGGAATTCTACTGCAAAATTCCCGAAGAAGGGATTGAGCGAGTTGTTTGCGATTATATAGCCGGGATGACCGACAGGTATGCGGTAAATGTATTTAATACGATATTTATACCTGCCCGCTGGATGAGGTTTTAGCAATTTATACTGTTAACTGGCAAGATTTCATTGAAATTTTTGTTACATTAAATTAAAATTTTATTTTGATTATTAGAAGGATTTTTAAAAAACTTGTCGAATATGATAATATAGTATCTCTGGGGGGCTTATGAACTATTATCCCGATGAAGTAATAGAAGAAGTCAGGTTGAATAATGATTTGGTGGAAGTAGTTTCTGAATATGTCCGCCTTGAAAAGAAAGGAGGGGGGTATTTTGGACTATGCCCTTTTCATAATGAAAAGACACCGTCTTTTCATGTGGAGCCTGTAAAGCAGTTTTACTATTGCTTTGGCTGCAATAATGGCGGTAATGTGTTTCACTTTATTATGAATATTGAAAACCTTAGTTTTCCGGATGCTCTCAGGTTGCTTGCAGACAGAGCAGGGATTGTTTTACCTGAACCCGATGATAAGGAAGAGCAGCAAAAAATCAAAATTAGGAAAAGCATCCTGGATATAAACAGAGTGGCCGCCAGATTTTACTTTTCATGCCTTGCAGCCGAAAAGGGTAGAGAAGCACTGAAATATCTCCATGACAGAGGCTTAAGCAACCGTATTATCAGACAGTTTGGGTTAGGTTTCGCTCCAAATGAATGGAACGCATTATCAAACTACCTGCTTGACGAAGGTTTTGATGAATCCATCCTGATTCAATCAGGGCTTGCTATAAAAAATAAAAACGATAAATTAATTGATAGATTCAGGGGAAGAATAATATTTCCAATATTTGATATACGTGGTAACATTGTTGCGTTTGGCGGAAGAGTTATGGATGACTCTTTGCCCAAATATATTAATTCGCCTGAAACCCTTTGCTACAGTAAGGGAAGAGAATTATTCGGCATGCATCTTGCAAAAAAAAGCAAGGAAAAAAAGCTTCTGATTGTAGAAGGTTATATGGATGTAATTTCATTGCACCAGGCAGGTATTGACTTTGCAGTGGCACCACTGGGAACTGCATTGACCGGCATGCAGGGGCGTATATTAAAAAAGTACGCAGATGAAATTATTCTTTCGTATGATGCCGATACTGCCGGCCAGAAAGCAACAGAAAGAGGGCTTGAGGTTCTGAACCGGTTGGGATGCCGTGCAAAGGTGCTTCAAATTCCTGATGGAAAAGATCCGGATGAGTTTATAAGAAAAAATGGTCCGGAAAAGTTTAAAATGTTGATAGATCGGGCAATATCACTCTTGGAATATAAAATTGGCGTGTTAAAAAATATGTATTCTTTGGACAACGAAGAAGGTAAGCTGAATTTTTTAAATGGAGTTGCTGATCTACTGACAGAACAGGAAAATTTTATGGAAAGGGAAATTGTTGTCAAGAAAATTTCCGAAATTTACGATATTTCAGCAGATGCACTGCATGCTGAAATTGAGAGGCGGCTTAAACAGAAACAGCGAAAGGAAAAAAGCTCAGAATTTTATTCTGCGAAAAAGGAACTGACGGGTTCTGTGAAGACCTTTACAGTCCGAAAAAATGAAGATATAAGGGTCCGGTATGAAAAAATGCTGATAGCTCTGTTATGCCGTGAAAATCATTTGTATTCCAAAGTTGCAGACAGGTATTCGGAAAATGATTTCAGTGACGAAAGTCTGCGTGAAATGGCCAGTGTATTATTTGAAAAGCTAAAGACCGGTAGTGATTTTCTGTTGGAAGAATATATTTCGAGGCTTGATCCCGAAAAGGCTTCATCGATTGTTCATATATCAAAGACATTTTGTAACTTTGATGATCCTGAAAAAGCACTCGAAGATATACTTCAAAAGCTGGAGCTTTTAAAATTAGAGGAAGAAAAAAAGGATATTTTAATTCGTTTGAAGAATATTACCAATGTAGAAGAGAAAAAACAGTTACAGGAACAACTGCAGTCTGTTATAAGGAAAATAGCAAATAAATGATAAATATACTATTCACAAGACGAGAGGTGGAATAGAAAAAATGGCAGACATTAAAAATAAGAAACTCTCTGCCGGTACAGCCGATGCGGGTAAAGAAAAAGCTGAAAAGACGTCAGAAAAAAATCATGGCAAGACTTCCGGGGAAAACAGCAAAGTTAATGATAAGGAAAAAAATAAAGATAAAAATTCAAATATAAAAAGCGGTAAGAATCAGGAAGCTAAAAAAGAGCCTGCTGCAATTCTTCGGGAATTGACTGAAATGGGAAAAGCCAAAGGCATGCTTACCTATAAAGAAATAATGGATGCCTTTGAAAAAATTGATCTTCCTCCGGACAAAATCGAAAGGATTTATGATGCCCTGGAACGTATGGGAATTGATGTGTTGCCCGAAGCAGATGATGAAATTGAAGAAATCGATTTGGAAGAAGATCCCGAGTTAAGTATTCCCGAAGGTATAACAATTGATGATCCGGTAAGGATGTATCTGAAAGAAATTGGGAAAGTCCCACTGTTGACGGCAGAAGAAGAAATTGAGCTTGCAAAAAGGATGGAAGCGGGCGAAGAGGAGCCTAAAAAAAGGCTCGCTGAAGCAAATTTGCGTCTTGTTGTAAGTATTGCCAAAAGGTATGTAGGCAGGGGCATGCTTTTCCTAGATTTGATCCAGGAAGGAAATCTCGGACTGATTAAGGCTGTTGAGAAGTTTGATTACAGGAAGGGTTTCAAATTCAGTACCTATGCAACATGGTGGATACGGCAGGCAATTACCCGTGCTATAGCCGATCAGGCCAGAACAATCCGTATCCCGGTACACATGGTTGAAACAATAAACAAACTTATAAGAGTGTCAAGACAACTCTTGCAGGAACTGGGAAGAGAACCGACTCCTGAAGAAATTGCAAACGAAATGGGGTTGTCGGAAGATAAGGTACGTGAAATAATGAAGATCTCACAGGAACCTGTTTCTCTTGAGACCCCGATCGGTGAAGAAGAAGACAGCCATCTTGGAGATTTTATTCCTGATGATGACGCACCTGCGCCTGATGAATCTGCAGCATTTACTTTATTGAAAGAGCAATTGATTGATGTTCTGGATACACTGACACCGAGGGAAGAAAAGGTTTTAAGGCTTCGTTTCGGTCTTGATGACGGTAGAGCCCGTACCCTTGAAGAAGTTGGTAAGGAGTTTAATGTTACCCGTGAACGAATACGCCAGATTGAAGCAAAAGCACTGAGAAAGCTCCGCCACCCGAGCAGAAGCAAGAAACTGAAAGATTATCTTGATTAATGCAATAATATTTCATACAAGCACCAGAATACCCCCTTTTCAATATATTGAATGTATGGGGGTATTCTTATGAGAAAATATTCATATGACAGGTATATGCCATATATGAGGGTACGTTTCAGGAGTCACCCATGCACCGGATACGCAAACAACACATTTATACGCGATTTTGCCATATTTTTCAGGATAATTATATGTATTGCATGTCTTGTTGCTGCAATAAGCAGTATCGGAAATAATTTTTATGCCGCCGTTGAAAATATCAGCGAATACAAGGCTGCACAGCTTGTAAATGAGTACATAGACCTTGGAATATTGTCAGCTTCTTCACTGTTTGCCGGTAAAAGCTTTGTTGAGGTTATATATGATAAGTATGGTAAGGTCACATCGATTGAAACAAATGGAATTGAAATAAACAGATTTGCTTCAGTGCTGTCTGAAAGCATACAGAAAGAAATTAAGAAAAGGGAATATGAAAAAATAAAAGTTCCGTTAGGTTCGATCGCCGGTAATAAGTTATTGGCTTCTTTTGGTTTTTCAATACCTTACAGGATAATTCCTGACGGAAAGGTTTCTGTTTCACCACAGTCTGTCTTTGAGGACGCGGGAATTAATCAGACGGTTCATAAGTTAAAAATGAATGTGTCAGTAAAAGTTAAAATACTGTTTCCGCTGATGAACAGGGAAGAAACAATAGACAGGGAAGTGATTGTTTCTGAAACCGTAATTGTTGGTGATATTCCGGAAGTGCTGTTATCAAGGATGGATTGAATTATAACGGTTCAAACAGGCTGATAATTAATATTGATAATCATTAACTTCTGTTTACATATTGACATAAACTTAAAAATAGTAGAAAATTCATATAAAATATATAATTTGTGTAAATATGTATATAATTTTGCAATATATCGATTTTAGCTATTTTGCTGTTTCCCAGAAGAACGGGAGGGATAATATATGCCTCTGATTCACCTGGTTTTAGCTGATAACGATTTTGAATATGTCAACCGTCTTGCACAATGGTTTATTGAAAACAAGCAAAATCAATTTCAGATTTCGGCGTTCAGTGAAAAGGAAAGCTTTAAAAAGTTTATTTCAGAGAATAAAGGAAAAATCAATATCATACTTGCATCGGAGGATTTTCTTACTGATGTTCCGGTCCAGGATACAATAACTGCAGTATTAGGACAAGCTGTAAAATTTGAAAATTTAAACTCAATTGAAAAATATCAGCCTGCTCCTTTAATCTGTTCAGATGTCCTGTCTATTCTTTCAAACAGGAAACCCGAAACAGAAAAATGGTACCCATTAGGGAAAAGCGAGCTCGTTGTTTGTTACTCGATGAACATATACTTAAAATCAAAAATTGCATTGCTGTTGTCCCTTTTGTCGAAAGATTATGTATATATAAGCTTGGATTCGTTTCCGTTTTATAAAATAGAAGGGAATAACGATACATATAAAAATCTGTCGGACGTATTGTACCATATAAAAAGCCGGAAGGGCAATCCGGTAATGGCTCTGGAAAGCGCAGTCCTTTACGGCAATAATCAAATCTTTTATATTCCCCCCATTGATAATCCAAGGGATTTATGGGATCTTACAGATGCAGAAACAGATATTTTTATTGAAGCATTAAAATCATGGGGACGCTTTTCAAGAATTATAATAGATCATGAGTGCAACACCGGGCCTATGACTATAAAATTGTTTGAAGCAGCATCTTCCATAATCATCCCGTTTGAAACAGCAAATCTGCACCAGCTGTCGAGAATAAAAAGCATGACAGACGGCATCCATGGACTGAGCAGTAATAAAATAAAATGGGTATTTTGTGACGGCAATGGTGAAGCATTTCTGCCTCATGAATTCGGAAATTGCCATGAATTACGGTGGATTAACGGGTCTATGCCGTTTTTAAACGGTTTCGTCCTGGACTCATATAAAAGAAGCCAGCTGGAAGGCTTGTTGTCAGAATAATATATAGTCCAGAGGGGATGCGAATGAGTTATCGGGCAGATAATGAATTAATCAGGGAAATCCGTTATGAAGTTGTTAAAAGATCCGAACTTATAAATGCTTCGGAAAATGAAATGGACACAGTGTTAATGTCCCTTGTGGAAGAGGTTGCTTTTGAAAAAACAAGGAATCTTCATTTAGGAATAGCAGAAAAAAAGAAATTGGTTGAAAAAGTCTTCAATTCTTTAAGACGGTTTGATATTCTCGAACCACTGCTCAAAGATCCTGATATAACCGAAATCATGATAAATGGACCAAGCAATATATTTATTGAGAAAAACGGGGTTTCAAAGAAAACATCTTTAAAGTTTGACAGCAGGGAGCAGCTTGAAGATCTTATCCAGCGGATAGTATCCAAAGTGAACAGAAGTGTAAATGAAGCCCAGCCCATTGTTGATGCAAGGTTGCCGGATGGCTCGAGGGTTAATGTTGTTTTAGCTCCTGTTGCATTAAACGGACCTTTAATGACAATAAGAAAATTTCCCGAGAAACCGTTGACAATGGAAAAACTGATAGAATCGGGTTCAATAACAGCTGAAGCGGCTGATTTACTTAAGATTCTGGTTCAGGCTAAATACAACCTTTTTATATGTGGTGGAACGGGTTCAGGTAAAACTACTTTTTTAAATGTTCTTTCGGACTTCATACCTTCAAACGAAAGAATCATTACAATTGAAGATTCTGCAGAATTAAAGCTGTCTAATGTAATTAATCTGGCCCAGATGGAAACACGGAATGCAAACACCGAAGGTATAGGCGAAATACCTATGAAGGCACTTATAAAAACAAGTTTACGTATGCGGCCCGAAAGAATAATAGTTGGCGAAGTCCGCGGAGAAGAAGCTCTCGACATGCTTCAAGCCATGAATACAGGACATGAAGGTTCAATGTCAACCGGCCACGCAAATTCCATCAGGGATATGCTTTCACGCCTGGAAACAATGGTATTAATGGCGGCTCCTCTCCCTCTTGAAGCCATTCGTAAGCAGATAGCCTCAAGTCTTGATATTATGATCTTCCTTTCCCGTTTCAGGGACGGCACTCGTAAAGTAGCTGAAATTTGCGAGGTTTTGGGGTTTTATGACGGGGAGGTGAAACTGAACCGGCTTTACAGGTATGAAGATGAAGGTGAAGAGCCGGATGGAAAAGTGACAGGCCGGTTGAAACCAACAGGCAATATGCTGCAAAATACCGAAAAAATAAGGCAATACCTTGGGTACATTCCGAACCACCCTCTGATACACCCTTAATACATTTTCCTCAAACAGCCCCATATCCCTGCTAAACAGTTCTATGACGCGTTTGCCTAAAATTTTACTTGCACTGTACTATAACCTGCATTGCAAATAACCTTAAAAATTGCTTGTTGCCAAATTCTAACCTGTGTGGTATACTACTTGAGAATAAAAATACACACGTAGTTTGATTTGTAAAAATGTGCCCCTTGTGACTGAAATATGCAGCATAGCTGCTTTTTTTACGGTTATAAGCTGAGCGGGTGTTTTACAAAGGTGAAAACTACGGAGGGTAAACAGGAGGTTATATTTATGTCAGTAATTTCTATGAAACAGCTGTTGGAAGCTGGCGTCCATTTCGGACATCAAACAAGAAGATGGAATCCCAAGATGGCGGAATACATCTTCACAGAAAGAAACGGAATCTATATCATCGATCTTCAGAAAACAGTTAAAAAACTTGAAGAAGCTTATTATTTCCTGCGCAATGTCGTTATGGAAGGCGGAGACGTCCTGTTTGTAGGAACAAAGAAACAGGCCCAGGATGCTATACGCCAGGAAGCTGAAAGATGCGGTATGTATTATGTAAATAACCGCTGGCTTGGTGGTATGTTGACTAACTTTAAGACTATCCAGAAGCGTATTGAACGCCTTAATGAACTCCAAAGAATGGAGGAGGAAGGTGTTTTCGAAGTTCTTCCGAAAAAGGAAGTTATCAAATTAAAACTTGAAATGGAAAAGCTTGAGAAAAACCTTGGCGGCATTCGCGAAATGAAAAGGCTTCCGGGTGTGATTTTTGTAGTTGATCCAAAGAAAGAAAGGATTGCAATCCTCGAAGCTAAAAAATTAGGTATTCCTATCGTTGCAATTGTAGATACTAATTGTGATCCTGATGAAGTTGATTATGTAATACCAGGTAATGACGATGCAATCCGTGCTGTTAAATTAATTGCAGCAAAAATGGCAGATGCAGTAATAGAAGCAAGACAGGGCGAACAGATGGAATCTTCCGCAGAAAGTACTGCAACCAGCCATGATGAAGAGTTCAGCCTCAATGATATAAATATAGACGTTGAAGCAATTGAAGAACCTGAAGAAAATGCTGAAGACGAAGAATAATGGATGAAGTATAATAGATTATATGGATAGGGAGGATAATAATGAATATAACTGCTGAAATGGTAAAGGAACTCCGCGAAAGAACGGGCAGCGGCATGATGGATTGCAAGAAGGCACTCGTTGAAAGCAACGGAGATATGGAGAAAGCCATTGAATATCTCAGAGAAAAAGGTTTGGCTACTGCAGCTAAAAAGGCTGGAAGAATTGCTGCAGAAGGTATTGTAGATGCATATATTCACGGTGGCGGAAGAATCGGAGTTTTGGTTGAAGTAAATATTGAAACCGATTTTGCTGCCAAGAATGAGGAATTCAGAAGTTTTGTAAAAGATATAGCAATGCAGATAGCTGCAAGCAATCCTCAATATGTCAGAAGAGAAGAAGTACCTGAGGAAGTAATTGAAAGGGAAAAGGAAATTCTGAAGGTACAGGCGATGAATGAAGGGAAACCGGCTAATATAGCTGAGAAAATGGTTGCCGGACGTATTGAAAAGTTCTATAAAGAAGTATGTCTGCTTGAACAGCCTTTTATTAAAGATCCAGACAAGACAGTAAAAGACATTCTTAACGAAAAAATTGCCACAATAGGAGAAAACATTAATATCCGCCGTTTCGTCCGTTACGAAATGGGTGAAGGTCTGGCAAAGAGAGAGGAAAATTTTGCTGAAGAAGTAATGAAGCAGATTAAATGATAATGATGAAAAAGGGTATATTAATAAGAAATATTAATATACCCTTTTAAATGCAAATAAAAATGCCGGAGGAATTATATGGGTTTGAAATATAAGCGGATTTTGATTAAAATCAGCGGTGAAGCTCTTGCAGGAAATAAAGGGTTTGGGTTGGATCAGGAGATTCTCGGTGACATCTGTTCTTCCATAAAAGATGCTGCAGATATGGGGGCAGAAATTGCTATTGTTGTAGGCGGCGGTAATTTCTGGAGAGGCCGTTCAGGAAAAGGTATGGACAGAACCACTTCGGATCATATGGGGATGCTTGCTACGGTAATAAATGCATTGGCTCTTGCAGATGCTCTTGAATCAAGAGGAGTCCCGACCCGTGTTCAGACTGCTATCGATATGAGAAGGATTGCAGAACCATATATACGTGGCCGTGCTGTAAGACACCTGGAGAAAAAACGTGTTGTTATATTTGCCTGTGGAACAGGAAACCCATTTTTTACTACAGATACAGCAGCTGCATTACGAGCTGCAGAAATTGATGCAGAAGCTATTCTGCTTGCAAAAAACGTGGATGCAGTTTATGACTCGGATCCGAAAATTAACAGCAATGCTGTGAAAATAGACAGAATCACTTACATGGACATATTAAACCGTCAGTTGGGAGTTATGGATTCAACAGCTTCAACTCTTTGCATGGACAACAATATTCCTGTTATTGTTTTTGGTATAAAAGAGCCCGATAATATAATCAGGGTTCTTAGAGGTGAAAATATAGGGACTTATATTGCAAGGGAGGTATAATAATGCAAAAGGAATACAAAAATGTGACTGAAAAAATGGACAAAACCATTGCGGTTTTAAATGATGAACTTGCAGGTATTCGTGCAGGTCGCGCAAATCCAAAGCTTTTGGACAAGGTTACCGTCGAGTATTATGGTGTTCCGACACCGGTGAATCAGCTTGCCAATATCAGTATTCCTGAAGCCAGACAAATCGTGATTCAGCCATGGGATTCTAAAATCCTGTCAGATGTTGAAAAGGCTATTAACGCTGCAAACCTTGGGTTGAATCCAAACAATGATGGCAAAGTAATACGTCTGATATTCCCTCCTTTAACAGAAGAACGCCGTTTAGAACTGACTAAACAGGTGAAGAAAATAGGCGAAAATGCAAAAGTAGCTATCAGACAGATTCGGCGTGATGCAATGGAGCAGTATAAGAAATTGAAGAAAGACGGCGAAATAACTGAAGACGATTTAAAAGTAAGTGAAACAGATATCCAAAAAATAACCGATGGTTACATAGAAAATATAGACAAGATTGTAGCCGCTAAAATTGATGAAATAATGGAAGTATAAAATGGATGAATTGTGTTTAACCGGAATGACACTTAAAGAAGCAAAGAACGTGCTTTTTCAGCAAGGTATTTCTGAGTACAAAGTGGCAGTTACAAGCCCGCCGCGCTGTAAAAATGAAGTTATAGATGATGATTTCCGAGTGTTATTGGTTTATCCGGATCATTCGCCGATAACAATTCTTGTTTGCAAACCATAAATATTTTTGTCGTGCCCGAGGACAGATGTTGAGATGATATGTATGTTCAGCAGCTGTCCTTTTTATATATCACTTTCAAATCTTTTTAATCAATATAATATACCTTTTTTTCAATAATTTTTGATAGAAATTTCTGTTCATCCCAAATAACAGTTTTTTCATACAAAAAACACTATAGTAATAACAAATATTTCCAATCACCATAATTGCATATTGTGCTTTTCTGTATTAAAATGGAAATTACTCTCTTATTTACAGCATACTACTCGATAACTGCAATGTTCACAGATTTGGAATTGCCCACCTTATACAAATGCAAAGGGAGTTGTGAGGAGTGTAAATGACAGGAAAAGTAGTAAGCGGTAAATATCAAATTGTTGAAAAGCTTGGAGCAGGGGGTTCAGGAGAAGTATATAAGGCATATCATATTCAGCTGAGAACACCATGGGCATTAAAAATAATACCTTCTGATGATACCTCGGCCGATAACGAACTAAAAGTCCTGAAAAAGTTGAATCATCCTGCTTTTCCGCGTGTTGTTGACGTTATCAGGGAGAATGGTAAAACCATTGTGGTTTTTGATTACTATGAAGGCCCTAACTTGCAGGAATTAATTGAGCTCAACGGCAGAATAGACGAAAAACGAGTGTTAAATTGGGCTATACAGATTCTTGATGCATTGTCATATCTGCACAACTGCCCTGAACCTATAATATACAGGGACTTGAAGCCTTCAAATTTAATAGTTCTCGAAGATGGAACAATCAAGCTTGTTGATTTTGGTACTGCCAGGCAATTCAAGAAAAATAACAGCGATGATACGATTTACCTCGGAACCCCGGGATATGCTGCACCGGAACAGTATGGAACAGGGCAAACCGACGTAAGAACCGATATATATAATTTCGGCATGACAATATTTCATTTGCTTACCGGAATTCATCCGCTAAAATGTAATGAGCACCAGATGAAAGATCTACTGGATGATGCAGGTGTATCACCGGATTTAAGTTCTGTTATTCTGAGATGTATTGAAAAAGATCCCGACGAACGTTTCATGAGCGTAGAAGAAATAAAAAAAGCCATTTGCTCGTGCAATGATACGAGACACGTTAAATACCAAACATTGGGAAAAAATGCGGTAGAAATAAGCGTATCAGGTATACAGAGCGGTGTCGGCGTGACGCATTTTTGCATTCTGTTCGGTATGTGGCTTAAAAATAAACATTATAAAACAGCGGTTCTGGAGTACTATGAATCAGGAGATACTTTAGATCTTTGCATGCTGTTGAATAAAGAGCCGCAGCTAAAGAAACTGGGCTATTATCAGATAAAGGGGTTATGTATTTACCCGTCAATGGGGTCAGAGAAAATCGACAATTTCAGAAGGTCAGACTATGACTATATTTTAATTGATTACGGTATCCATGATGAATACATATCCAGATTAATGCCGAGAAGTGACATCAGGATAATCATGGCTCCAGGAGCTGACTGGAAAATATATGCAATTAATGCATTTGTAAAAAAATACGAAAGCATTCTGAAGCTCCCAAATACATATCTTACGTTTCCAATGCAGGATAAAAAATCAATTAACATAATAAGGTCTTACTTTAAAAAGATAAACATAATATCGGTTCCATATGCAGTAAATCCATGGAAAACCGATCCAGCAGTAAATAATGAGATAGAAAGCATATACCAAAAGATATTCCAGATAAGAAAAGTATAACAGAAGGTGAAAAAAATGGCCTTTTTCCGAAAAAGAAAAATGTTTTCTGTTTTAGCGGTAATTTTTACATTAACCATTATTCTTCTGCTGTTATCTGGTTTATATTACCTGTATCAAAAAAAACTAGCGCAAACTGTTGAAACATATGAGGATGAACTGGAGCAGCTTAAATTTGATCTGTATTCACTTAACAGGCGTGTTTATGTACCAAAACAGGATATACCTTTTGGTACGGTATTAACACAGGATATGTTTGATATTGTTGAAATGAAACTGGATTTTCCTCAGGCCAGGCTTTTTGATGAATCTGACATAGGAAAGGTAAACACTGTTTTTCTTCCGTCAGGAGCTCCGGTTTTTAAAACATCAGTTGCTGAAGAGAAATTGGATAATGATTTGCGCGAACAGGAATTTAATATGTTTTATCTGCAGTCAAATCAGAAAAAAGGGGATTTTGTGGATGTGCGCATCTTTTTCCCGAACGGGGAAAACTATATCGTATTAAGCAAAAAGCAAATAAAAGATATAATTCTTGAAGAAAATACTGTAAGGCTTTGGCTGGATGAGTCTGAAATTCATAATATCAGCAGTGCAATAATAGATGCGTATATCCATCCCGGAACAAAAATATATGTTGCCACATATATCATGCCTGAATTGCAGGAGGCTGCAGTGCCATTTTATGCTGCAAACGAGAATGTACTGGATTTAATGCGCAAGGATCCGAATATTGTTGAAAAAGCGTCCGATGCTCTAGCACGTGAATTAAGGGCTTCTCTTGAAAGTAATCTCAGTTCAGTTGCAAAAGAAGATATCAGTAAAGTCACAACAGGTGTTAATGAAGAAATATCAAAGAATAAAGAGCTCATCCAATCCCAGGAAGCACCTCGTGATAAAACCGGTGAAAAGGTAAATTTTAACCGGGAAAATACTGAAGTTTTCAATTAGCAATCGGTTTTCCCCAGGTTCTTTGACATGATATCAGGTAAAAACCGGTTACGTACCGGCAGCCCTGATTTGGCAGTGTTCATAAAGCCGGTAACGAATGGCAAAGAATGCGGAACTATTTGGAAATATGGTTTTTAACGGAGATGAAAACAATGTACGAAGATACTAAAATAATCGGTTTTGCTGGTTTTTGCAAATCAGATATTATTTTGTATCTGTCTAGGATTCTCTATCTGACCGGAGATAAAGTTGCCGTAATCGACAGGTCACATGAACAGGAGCTTTATTATCACGTACCTGCCGAATCTATCTCGGACGACAGGCTTGAGTACAGAGGTATTGATGTCTATTTAAGATGCCAGAATATTCCGCTGAAAGATTTCCCAGTAAAGGATTACCAGGTTGTTTTGGTTGATTTGGGTGTTAATTCTGAAACTTATGAAGATGTTAAGCTTTTAAAGGTATTGTATATTGTAACTGACTGTAACAGGCATCACACCATACCACTTTCGGCCTGGCTAAGAAATCTGGCCACAGGTCCCGATTCTGTACGGATTATAAGAGACACAGTTTACGGCAAAATCCGGCCAAGATATATAGATTCATTACTGCAGGCAGGCCAGGTTACAAATGTCCTTGCTAAATATGAGTTCCGGCTTAACGATGATGAATACTCAACCAGGCTTCTATGCCAATATGATGATATTTACAGGTTCGCCAAAATTCCGGAAGATTACAAAAACATGCTGATGGATTGCATAACGGAAATCTTCGGGAAAGAAGTTAAATCGGCCAGAAAAGCATTGAGAAAAGCCCAGATGGGAGGGTAAACATTGCAGGTTTCGTTCTGGAGCAATTACCATCAAATTGGTACTACTGATAATTTAATTGCCATAGCTCTTTACACGGCACTTAAATACCGTTTGCGCATCCTAATCGCTCATAATCATTTCGACAGAAGTACGCTGGAAACCGCTTTTATTGACAGATCATACATGGAGCACAGTCTTATAGATTTATCCGAAACCGGAATTGATGCATTAAGCAGGTTCGTTAAGTTTAACAGGATGGAAAAGGACGGTATATCAAGTTATACAACAACTGTTTTAAAAAACAGGCTGGATATTTTAACCGGTACAAAAATTACAAACAGAAATATTTATCAAAACAGCCTCAGGGAAACTATCCAATTAATTCTTCAGTTGGCCGCAGAATATTATGATCTTGTTTTTATTGATACTGCACCGGGCAATAATGAAATATCACAGATTATCATTAAGAACTCGGATTTATTAGTTGTAAACCTGTGTCAAAATCCCAATATCATTGAAAACTTTCTGCAAAATTACGCCCATTACATGGAAAAGGCATTCGTGGTATTGGGCAAATACGATGCAAACTCAAGATTCAACATAAAGAGGATCAAAAAACGGTTTAATCTGAAGAACATATATTCAATACCATATAATATCGAATTTGCTGATGCATGTATTGAAAGCAGGGCGGTCGACTTTTTTATCAAAAACCTCGATACCGATAAAAATGACCTGCACAATGGTTTTATTACCAGTGTAGCAGAAACAGCAGAATCAATTTTAACGGTTTTAGGCATGAACGAAAGAGAGTCAGGGCAGGTGGGTTGAATGAATGAGCTCCTTACAGTTCTTACAGTTCTTTCGCTGGTTGTATTCATTTTATTGCATTTTAAGGATGACAATAAAGCTAAAAAGAAAGCCATGACTTATGAAGAGGACCGGTACACAATTGATTCTATTCTATTGTTTATAAAAGAAGCGTTTAATGATATACTGAAAACGAACTTATATGAACTTAATATTTCAAAAGAGGAGTTTGAAAAGAGAGTTCACAATAAGAATCAGCTGCGTAAGGCCCTAAAAAGCTGTACATATGGTGACATAAATGCAAAGAACTATATTAAGGATTTTATTAAGGATATTCTTGTGAAATCCTATAATGTGGATGAAACCAATGTTAATAAGATAATAAGTTTTGATAATCCAAGAAATTTAACAATACAGGATAAATTCGAAATACTTCTTTATCATTACAAGAAAAAATACGGCTATAAAGCTTTGGAAAAGCTTATTCTTGAATATAACCTTGACAGTCCTGTGATCACCGGCGAGGGTACATCCTATGCAATATCAAAAGAACAGATTGAAAGTATTTTTGCAAAAAAATCTTTTATAACCAGTTTTGAAGACAAACTGAATATAATATCCCAAAGGATTTACCAGCTATACAAGGGACTTGGCGTAATTGATGAAATACGGGATATGCGCATAGACGGGGTATCGGGCGGAGTATCAGGAATACCCTCTGCTTTTCATGAAGAAACCGACCTGACAACAAGCCTTTCAATTATTTCTAGGATGCCGTCAAACTATGATTCAGTCTGGATCTTTTTTAAAGGTAAAACAATCCACCTTCCTTTCCTAAGTTTTGGCTCAGAAGCAGAATTAATCCGCGTATGCAAAAACATTTACCGCTATAATTACCCCGGGCAGCTAAGTGAAAGCAACGGCTATAAGGTAAATGAGATGAAAGACGGGAGCAGGGTGGTTGTTGTAAGACCTCCGTTTTCAGAGTCCTGGGCATTTTTTGTAAGGAAATTTGACAGTATTGAAAAGGCAGAGATTGAGGATTTAATTACAGATGACAATAATGAAATCCCAATAGGGCTGATAAAGTGGCTTATAAAAGGGTGCCGGGTTACAGCTATTACAGGATCCCAGGGCACAGGAAAAACAACGCTTCTGATGTCTGTTATAAAATTTATAAATCCTGCCTTTACTTTGCGGATTCAGGAAATGGCGTTTGAATTGCATCTTAGAAAAATCTATCCCGAGAGAAATATTCTCACTTTCAGGGAAACAACAACAATATCAGGACAGGAAGGACTCGACCTTCAGAAAAAAACAGACGGAACGGTAAATATACTGGGTGAGGTTGCTACTGCCCCGGTCAGCGCATTAATGATACAAATGGCACAGGTAGCAAGCCTTTTTACCCTGTTTACACACCATGCAAAAACTACCGTGGATTTGGTTAAGTCGCTAAGAAACAATTTGTTGCAGACAGGCGTGTTCACAAATGAAAAGATCGCAGAGCAGCAGGTGGCCGATGTTGTTAACTTTGATATCCATATGAACAGGGATATTACAGGACACAGGTACATTGAACGAATTACAGAGATAATCCCGGTTGAAAATACAGATTACCCTGAAATAACAGTCACCGATGGAAAAGCAGACTTAAACGAGTTTTTCAAAGTGGCACGTGAATTTTTTATTAGAATGACTGACAGAAAGGTTTTTGAAACACGGGACATTGTGGTTTATGAAAATGGCTCATATAAAGCCTGTTCACCTCCAAGCAGCATTCAGATAAATTCTATTATGAAAAACCTGACGAATGAAGAGCAACTGGAATTCAAGTCATATTTAAACAAATATTTTTGCCGGAGTGAAGCATTATGAAGGAGAATGCTCTGTTAGTGGTTTTAATCATTACTCTTGCCTTATCGGTCATCGCTTTGATCTTTGCCTGTATTTTACTTACTAAATTAAAAAGTAAAAATGATATAAAAGTAAACCTTAAGATGAAAAAAGACTTTCTGTATTCGTCCTACAGGATGGCAATGAAGTTTACCCTGTTAAAAAGATATATGGATAAAATAAGAAAGCGGATTGAAATACTGGATTTGTCCGATGACTGGACAATTGGAAGAAAAACTATGAGATTCACTTATCTGTCCCTGGGTATTTCTTTAATTATTCTGGTTATACTGCTTATTTTAAGCCAGAACATGTATTTTACTTTTATTTCGATTTTCACGGTATATTTACTTCATAACCAGATAATAAAAATGCTGGTTGATAAGCTTGATAACAAGCTGTTAAGGCAGTTTGAAGCTTTTCTTGGAAACGTACGCCATCATTATCACGATCACGGCATGATTGATGAAGCAATTTATGACAGCATAGGAGAATGCGGCTATGAGATGTCCCTGCATGCAAACAGGATGTATGAAGTTTTAACAGATACAAATATTGATGATCGGATAAACAGGTTTAATGAAATCGCGCCTAACAAGTACATGAGAACATTTATCACAATGAGTTATCTTGTTCAGCGCTTCGGAGACAAGTCACCGGAAGGAAAATCCATTTATCTTGCCAATCTGAACTACCTGAAACAGGAAATCAACATGGAATTATTAAGACGTGAGAAACTTGGATATCTGTTTCAAAGCCTTTCGACAATAGCAGTATTTCCGATATTTACATTAACCCCTATAAAAAAGTGGGCTGTAACAAATATTCCCGAGCTTAATGAATATTATGACGGTGCATATGGCTTCATTGCAGTTATTGTGCTGTTTGCCCTTGCAATAGCGGCCTATCAGCTGATAGGAAAATTTCAGTCCAATGCGGAGTATTCACCCCTTAAAAACAAACTATATGCGGTATTGCTGGAAGTATCAGCGATCAGAAACCGTATTAATTCCGTATCAGAGAAAAAATACACCAGGTCTTTAAAATATGAAAGGCTTTTGAATAAAACCGGCTTTAAAATGACCGTCAGCGAATTTATACTAAAGCAATATGTATATGCAATTATGGCTTTTATTATAAGTTTCGTAATTATCCTGAACGTCCACTTGATTATAAGGAATAATATATTATATTCATCGTTGAATCTAAAAATGGCTGCTTATGACCCCGCTATTGATAAAGAAGCCGAGCTTGACATAATAAATCATGACAGAAGGTATATAAAAGAATTTAAGAATAAAAAAGTTACTTATCATGAATTGGAAGAAAGGCTCAGCCTTGAGGGTAATTATGTAAACTCAAACTGCGCAATTGCCGCAAAAAGAATCCTTGACAAAATTGAAAAGTACAGGGCAAATAGTTTTAAATGGTGGGAACTTCTGATTTGTACAGTATTCTCAGCTGTTTCATACAACATACCTTACTGGATGCTGCTTTTCAGGGAACGCATATTAAGAATGAGCATGGAAGATGAAGTAAAGCAGTTTCATACGATAATTCTCATGTTAATGCATATAGAAAGAATTAATGCAGAGGATATTTTGCACTGGATGGAGCAATTTGCAGAAATATTCAGAGCATCTATTCAAAAATGCATTAATGATTATGAATACGGGGACAGGCAGGCATTGGAACAATTAATAATTGATGAACCATATCCCCCGTTTGTGAGAATCATAGAAAATCTTATTTCGGCAGCTGACAAGATAACAATTGAACAGGCTTTTGACGAGCTAAAGCTGGAAAGAGAGTATTACCAGGAAAAAAGAAAGCAGGATAATGAAATAATGGTAAACAGGAAAGGCATGTGGGGGAAGTTCATTGCCTTTATCCCTATGAGCTGTACTATTTTTCTCTACTTGCTGGTTCCTTTTGTCATGATAAGTGCAAGACAGTTAATTAGCTTCTCAGAGGAGTTAATTAACATATTCTGATAATTAAATTTTTATATAACAGGGAGGAGATGTTTTTATGGAAAACTCATTAAAAGCAATTATTATTGGTGCGGGTGTAGTAATAACCATGGTTGTGGTATCAATCGGCTTTATACTGATGCGCTCTGGGCAAAGTACGGCTATTGCAACCATTAATAAGCTTGACAGGATTAATGTGGAACTGGCCGAATCCGAGTACACAATGTACGACGGTATGGAAGTAAGCGGCAGTGAAGTTGTAAATGCTGTCAGAAAATTCAAGGATGAGCGTATTGGAATACAGGTTAAAACAAATAAGAACCGTTCGGGTAAATGGTATATCAATTATGTTGATATTACCAATAAAAAAATTGAGAGTTCAGAGAATACAGGGAATATCTCTGATTTAATCGATGTAGCAGATGATGAATATGTAAATCCCAATGGTGTATTTTTAGGTTCGATTGTACGTGATGAAAACGGAACAATAATTGCGCTGATTTTTGAGCAAAAATAAAAAACAGAACATCAGGATTTCCCGAAGGTGAGTAACCATATGGATGAGAATGTTTCAAAAGCCCTGTCTTCTGTCAGTATTGCCTTATTAATAATAACCGCAGTTACATTGTTTTTTATGTTATACCGGAAAAACAGCGTAATAACTGAGATTGTCAGTAACAATATCACTGAAAGGGGGCCGGTTTACCGGACAAAAAACCATGAGCCCGGACAGGACAAAGTTTCAGGGGCAATCATCATTGCATCGGTCAGTAATGGCCTTGAGACAGATATTTCCATTAACTCGGTGACTGTTCCCAAAACCGTGGACATAAATATATTTGATTTTAACCTGGTAAACCCTTCTGCAATGTATTCGGTGGAATACGTCATTAACAGTTCGGGGGAAGTAATCCTGGTCAAATATCAGGAATCAGGAGGTGAAAGGTAATTGTCAGAGACACTTAGCAAAATAATGGCATTGGTTGTTTCAATGTTTTTATTTTTCATCTTTCCGGTAGAAAATATGTTAACACGACAGGATGATATTACAAAAGTTATTGTCTTGAATAAAACAGCTGAATTTGTGGATTCAGTCAGAAATTTAGGCTATATTACGCCCCTTATGTACATGCAGTTCAGCCAATCATTGTCAGCAACCGGAAACATTTACGAAATAACGATGGAACATATACATAGCAGTATAGATCCAGTCTATACAGATCCTGTTGACATGACGTCATTTCAACATTACTATAATGTAAATGCAAGGATCACATATACTGATGAAATTCTTGACAGGTTATTTCCTGAAAATCCTCATGAACCTTCAGACAGGTATTATCTGTCCAAAGGGGATATTTTCACGGTAAAGGTTTCAAATACAAACAGAACGCCGGCAACAAAAGTCCAGCAAATGCTGTTGATGTCGGAATTGCCTGTAAAACGTATTTATGTTATTTACGGGGGGATGGTGAGGGATGAAAATAACTGATTCGGCGGTTCTTTTTGTAATTATAGCATTGCCCTTTGCTTTTATGATGAGAATAAAAACAAATAACCTGCAAAACGTTGAATATAAAAATATATTGCTAAACAGGTACCTTGATACTGCCGTTGAAGATGCTTCAAATGCAATGATCATAAGAGGAATAAACGACAGGATAACAATTTCAAAGGAAAAAGCTGTTGAAGCGTTTTATCAGACGCTTTATGCAAACCTTAACATAACCGGCGACAATACGGCAAAACAACGCTTAAATGCATTCATTCCGGTAATAGTTATAATTGACTATGACGGATATTGGATATATTCAATGGAAACATATACAGGCATGAACGGTGAGAAAATACAGGAAATGCTGTGGAAACCAAAAAAGCCATATGTATATGAGAAAGACGGCCTTGTATATCTTTTTACCCTTGACGATTACACTACAGTGTTAGATATTGCCGCTGCCAAATTTTACGAGGGACAACGTGAAGTTATTGTGCAGAGCCTGCCGGACGATGAAATAATACAGGATGGTGAGTTATTTGAACAGGTGCGGAAAAGAACAATTGCTGAATCAATTAGAAGTGATGTAAATACTGCTATAAATGAACACAATAAATACGCAAAATTATTCGGCATTACTTATCAGTTTAACCCGCCTTCGATATCTGATGATGATTGGCAGAGAAACATTGAAGACATAGGCATTCTGTCGTTTTTCCAGGGCATTCCGATCGGGCTTGGCGGTGAGAGGTTCAACAGTTTTGCCCTGGGTGCTGCCAGAGTTATCAGAAAAAGATTATATTACATAGAGCAAGATGAAAATGGGCTTTATTATTACCATAGAGAAAATTGTTCCGATGTTTCCCTTAAGGATAAGGTATATGACAGCCGTGAAGAATGCGCTTTGAAGGGAGCTTTGCCATGCGGTAAGTGCAATCCATAAGTTGCAAGCATTAACCCATTTTAATATGCAGAAAACTTTGCAAAAATTTTTTCCAAAGGCAAACCTCGATTGCCTTTGGAAAATGCGAATTAAAACAGCTTTCGTTATAATACATTGTAAAAGTAAAATTTATTTTTTTCTGGAAGATGATGTTGCGGTGGATTATAATAAATGTAAGCAGTTTATGTTTTATTAAGGAAAGGATTTGTTCTATATGTGCGGAAGATTTTATATTCCCGAGAAAGAGCTGGATGATTTTGCCAGGCTTGTTTCTGAGGTTGAGAAGCATCTTTTGAAAAAACATGGTGAGATATACCCTGGCGATACCGTTCCGATTATCACTCCCAATAATGGGGAAAGGGAAGTACATGCTGTAAAATGGGGATTTCCTTCGCATCAGGGAAAAAAGCTAATAATAAACGCAAGATCCGAAACTGCTTCGGAAAAGCCAATGTTTAAAGCACCATTTCAAAAACGCAGATGTCTTATACCCGCAACAGGATTTTATGAATGGAAAGCAAATGGAAATAAAAAAATAAAGCATTTTATCAGCATTGACAATAAACTTTTTTATATGGCGGGATTATATTGGTTTTTCAGGGACAAAAACAATGAAAATGTAATATTCCCGGCTTTTACAATCCTCACCACCAATGCAAATAATAAAATGCAGGCTGTCCATGATCGTATGCCGGTTATTATAGATGAAAGCAATATAGAAAAATGGCTGTTCTCTAATGATACCGGCGAGTTAAAATCCATGCTTTGCGCAGTAGGCAGTGATAAGACTTATATATCTGAAGTTTCATGAATTAAAAGTGTGGGCGAATTTTGAGCGTTGTTATTTCTGAATAGCAAAATAATAATTGCAAAAGATAATATCACAAGAACCACCGATGATATTGCAAAGCAGGAGTAAACAATGCACATAGCCGGAATTATTGAAAGCAGTAACACCCAGAGTATATTGGACACAATTAAATACTTTTTAAACAATGAAAATAAGAAAGTCAGTTTTTCTGAATACAGTTACTTTAAAAACAGAGAAACTTGGAACGATTATTGTTTAGCAATTGAACAAACGGGAACTGAAATTCTTATAATAAAAATAAAGAATTCAGATGTTGATGAGGCATTGTATTTCATACCATTTGACACATTAATTATAAACGATTATAACGAATGGAAAATTGTTTCAAATATTATTCACACCAACAAAAAATCCTTTAAAAATTTGACAGTTATTTTGAACAGTGATGTTATTAAAACAGCAAAATTTACCGATGAAGAAATATGCAGGGTACTTTGTTATGGTTTTAATAGGGATTCAAATATTACAACCTCAAGTACCGGTGAACCTTCGATCAGCGGGCAGTTTTTGTGCTATATAAGGAACAGCCTGATTACAGCTAACGGAAGAAGGGTTGAACCACAGGAATATGTAATAAATCTTAACAGTACTGCTGTGGATCCATACGATATATTGGCTGCCGCTTCCTTTGCAGTACTGTATGATGTTAATTTGAACAAGGTAAATGATACCGTTAATTTTCAGTAATCTGTGGTATTGTGTAAAGGCGAAAAATGGCAGGATATTGATAAAAAGCTGAAAAAGCGTTGCATAACAGCGTTTATCTGGATATAATAAAATTGTAAACCGGAAAGTTAAATTTTGGCTTTGATATAAATGTTGCTGGATAAACCTTTTTCTATTATATTTGCCAGGTACCAGGCAGCTATTTTTTATAAAACAGGAGAAATTTTTAGTATTAGGGGTAAAAAAACTATTAAGATAAAAATAAAAAGAAAACTTCTAAAAACAAATTTTATAGAATAAGCTAACATGAGATGAATTTAGTTTTTAGATACGAAAGACAGAGAGGAGTGGGGTTTATCCATGCCCGGTAATGTTATGGAAAACAATAGTGCCAGTTTGTCCGGAAGCATTGTATCAAAGCCTGAATTTAGCCATGAAGTATATGGAGAAGGATTTTATACTTTTACTGTTGAAGTCCCCAGGCTCAGCAATACATATGATTATATTCCTATCTTGTTTTCCGAGCGTCTTTTACCACTTGAAAAAATTGAGGTAGGAAAAATAGTCGCTGTTGAAGGGCAGTTCAGAAGCTACAACAACTACAGCAGTGAAGGAGGTCATAAGCTTCTGTTAACAGTGTTTGCCCGTGACATTGTTGTTCTGGATAATCCGGACGAGGTAAAAGTAACAAACAGTATATTCTTAAACGGGTTTATCTGCAAAAAACCTGTTTACAGAACCACACCTTTTGGCCGTGAAATTGCAGACATACTTCTTGCTGTGAATCGCGCTTATAACAAATCAGATTACATACCGTGCATTGCATGGGGACGTAATGCCCGTTACGCAAGTAATTTTGAAATAGGTGACAATATCAGGATCTGGGGAAGAATTCAAAGCAGAGTATATCAAAAGAAACTGGCTGACGGCACAAATGAGGAACGGACAGCTTATGAAGTTTCCATTTCAAAGATGGAACACATCCGGGACAATAACAATGCACGAAAGAGCGACAAAGAATAAAAAGGAGAAGATATCAGTGTTAAAGGTAGTTTTCGGTACAAAAGGAGTTGGAAAAACAAAGTATTTAATTGAAGATGCACACAGCATAGTAGATGCGTGCAAGGGAAACATCGTTTTTATTGATACCAGCGACGAACTGATTACAGCACTAAGGCATGAGATTCGGTTCGTTAACATTACAGAATTCCAGATTGATAGTCTTTGTTCTTTCTACGGTTTTATCTGTGGTTTAATAGCAGCGAATTATGACATTGTAGCCCTGTATATCGACAGGCTTGATTTAATTGCAGAGGAAAACCCGGATTATCAAAGTTTTTTTGGAAAAATTAAGGAACTGCACGACAGGTATAATATACGTTTTGTATTCTCAATCAGCGGAAATATTAAGGATATACCCGATTATATAACAAAGGAATATGCATTATGATATAATGAGGCTTATCAAATTCCATCATCTCTTCCAGGTTGTAACTTAATATTGCCTCTTTTTTTGTCAGACCTGCTTCAAGCAGGCTTTTTTTATATTTGCATTTTTCTTTCATTTATCATCGCAATCATGTAAAATAATTTAAGGATTAATCAGAGGTGTATATAAAGATGTACGTATCCGTTGTTATACAAAACAGTACAAGAGAATACGATAAAACTTATGACTATATAGTTCCTGAAAAATTTCTCTGCTATATTCAGCCGGGCATACGTGTACTTGTTCCTTTTGGAAAAGGCAGTCACCTTCGCGAGGCATTTGTTTTGGAAGTAAAAGAACACAGCGAACATACAGGATTAAAGGAGATTTCTCAAATTGTTGACGAAACACCGGTTTTATCCGAGGAATTAATTGAATTATGCAAGTACATGAGAAACCGGTATATATGTACGTACGACATGGCTATCAGATGCATGCTTCCAACAGGCCTTGGGTTGTCATTCAAAGAAGAGGTAATCCTATTATCAGATAAACCGGCGGATTTGGATAAAGAAGAACAGGATATTATTAATGCTTTAACCGAAAATAGCCGAAAGCTGTCTTTGGAGCAACTTCAGCAGATTCTGAAAAAGCCGGTAAGAAAAACTTTAAATCAACTGGAAGAAAAACAACTGATAAAAATAGACAGCAATATTAAACTGAAAGTAAAGGAAAAAACTGAAAAGGTGGCATTCCCTAACATAGATGAAGAAGAATTTCTGGAGATGGTTCAGAATAACAATGTTAAAAGCCTAAACTACATACGTATTATGGAACTTCTTTATGAAGAAGGCGCAATACCTGTTGCTGAGTTAAACTCGTTTGGGTATTCCATGAGTACATTAAATAACATGAAAAAAAAGGGGTATATTACTTTATATGAAATGCCGGTGGAAACAGCTCCCATAGTAGAAGATGCGGATTTGCCCGAATCAAAACCGAGGGAGCCAACACCATGCCAGAGACGTGCTCTTGACAGTATTTTTGAATCAATGACTTCCGGAGGATTCCAGGAAATACTGCTGCATGGTGTGACAGGCAGTGGAAAAACCGAAGTTTATATGCAGGTGATAGCGAAAGTTATTGAAAACGGAAAGAACGCAATCATGCTGGTACCGGAAATAGGGCTTACTCCCCAAACAGTACGCCTGTTTAAAGGTAGGTTCGGCAAACAGGTTGCGGTGCTTCACAGCCGTCTTTCAATAAGGGAACGCTATGATCAGTGGAAAAGGATCAAAAACGGTGAAGTGAGGGTGGTTATTGGGGCACGTTCGGCTGTTTTTGCACCTTTGGAGAATATCGGCATAATAATAATTGACGAAGAACATGAAACATCATATAAGTCAGACAGGACTCCAAAGTATGATGCAAGGGGAATAGCGACATTCAGGTGCAGGTTCAGCAACGCTTTGCTTGTATACGGATCTGCAACGCCATCCATAGAAAACTATTACCGGGCTGTGAACGGAAAAATAAAGCTTGTTCAGATGCTCGAACGAGCAAATAATCAACCCCTGCCCGAGATTATAACAGTGGATATGCGTATGGAAGAAAATTCAGGATTAAAAAACGGAATCAGCACTGTTTTAGCCCAGGAATTAATAAAGAATAAAGAGGCAGGAGAGCAATCCATCATCTTCATTAACAGGAGAGGCTACTCCAATTTTGTACAGTGCAGAAGTTGCGGATATATAGTATTATGCCCTTATTGCAGCGTATCGCTTACTTATCACCAGGCTGAAAAAAGGCTTGTTTGCCATTACTGCAGCTTTGTTACGGCAAAGCCGGACACATGCCCTGCATGCAAAAGCGATAATATAGATTTCTATGGTGTCGGAACTCAAAAAGTTGAGGAACAGATTCCGTTAATTTGCCCGGATATGTCGGTAATACGAATGGATATGGATACCACCGCGGGCAAGCACGGACATGAAAAAATACTTGATAAATTTAAAAACGAAAAAATTGATGTAATGGTTGGTACGCAAATGATAGCCAAAGGACATGATTTTCCTGATGTCACATTGGTTGGAATACTATCTGCAGACAGTCTGTTGGGAAGCGGGGATTATAAAGCGTCAGAGAGAACGTTTCAACTTATAACCCAGGCTGCAGGAAGAGCAGGAAGAGCAGGAAAGCATGGGAGAGTGATCCTTCAAACATTTAACCCTGACAATTTCAGTATACAGGCTGCCATAAAACAGGATTATCAGGAATTTTACAGACAGGAAACAGAGCTTCGGAAAGAGCTGAAACTGCCACCGTTTTATCAGATAGGGCTTATTCAGGTGTCATCGAAAAACAAGGATCTGTCCAGAAAAATTGCAGGTAAAATACATGCTGATTTATTAAGAAACAGTAACTTAAATGCCGATATTTTTGTATCCGATCCCGCCCCTTCACCTTTGGTAAAACTGCGAAACCAGTATAGATGGCGTATTATTCTGAAACACCAAAAGATAAAAAGCCTTACAAATATCCTTGAATGGGTTTATGATACATATAGTTCTTCAAACAGGAGAGAGTGCACCGTTTCTGTAGATATCAATCCTTATAGTATGATATAATGGCATCATTGAAGGGTAAATAATATATGGTTTTATGCAAATTATTTTTAGTTGGGAGGCAACATAATGGCAATACGAGAAATTCGGAAAAAAGGCGATGAAGTATTGAGAAAAAAAAGCAAACCTGTTACTGAGATTAGTGACAGAATAAATGAGCTTATAGATGATATGCTTGATACAATGTATAATGCTGATGGAGTGGGGCTTGCAGCTCCACAGGTAGGCATACTGAAACGTATTTGTGTTATAGATGTTGGGGATGGCCCTATTGTCCTGATTAATCCCGAGAAAATCGAGGAATCGGCCGAGCAAATTCAGGCTGCCGAAGGATGTTTGAGCATTCCTGGCATTTATGGGGAGGTTAAAAGGCCCGCCCGTGTGGTGGTTAAAGCATTGAACAGAAAAGGCGAGCCTTTTACGGTTGAAGGAACAGATATGCTTGCAAGAGCACTGTGCCATGAAATGGATCATCTCGATGGTATACTGTTTGAGGATAAGGTAATTCGTTATATTGACGTCAACAATGAAGATTAAAGTTTCAATAATGAAAAGGGTGTAGTTATGAGAATTGTTTTTATGGGAACACCGGAGTTTGCCGTTCCAAGCCTTGAGATTCTGGTTAAAAACGGCATGGATGTTGTAATGGTGGTAACTCAGCCAGACAAGCCAAAGGGAAGAGGATATAAAGTTACTTATACTCCGGTTAAGGAATGTGCTCAAAAACATAATATACCTGTTATGCAGCCAGAAAAAATAGGCAGCAGCGATGCCGTTGAGCAGCTAAAACAACTTAAGCCCGATCTCTTTGTAACTTGCGCATTTGGACAGTTTCTTACCTCGGAAGTTTTAGGAATTCCCAGGTTCGGAACGGTTAATGTCCATGGTTCTTTATTGCCGAAGTACCGTGGCGCAGCTCCCATACAATGGGCGATAATAAACGGTGAAAAAAAGACGGGTGTGACGACAATGCTGACGGTTTTAAAACTGGATGCCGGTGATATTCTGCTTTCAAAAGAAATAAGTATTGATGATGATATGACAGCAGGACAACTTCACGACAAGATGTCAATAATTGGTGCAGAGCTTTTACTGGAAACAATACAAGGGCTGGAAAAAGGGATCATTACTCCGATACCGCAAAATGAATCCGAAGCCACCTATGCTCCCCGTATTGTCAGAGAAACGGGAAAAATCAATTGGGAAGCCCAGGCAACAGCAATACACAATCTGGTAAGAGGAACCGATCCGTGGCCGGGTGCTTATTCGTACCTGAATGGCGAGAGAATGCGTATATGGAAGACAAAAGTACTTGATGAAGAAAAAGCATCAGGAAAGGAACCAGGATCAATAATTGATATAAATAAAAGTTATTTTTTGGTGCAGACAGGGAAGGGTATTATAGGAGTATATGAAATTCAATGCGACAACGGCAAAAGGATGACTGTTGAACAGTATATTTGCGGCCATGAATTAAAACCGGGGGATCGTTTTGAGTCGGAACAGCTACTTTAAAAATCTTTCTTTCTCAGTAATTATTGTTTTCTTAATTTTGGCTGCAGTAATATTAATTGCTGCAGCATATTTCAGTGCGGAAATTTTCCGCATAATTTTTATTTTTCTTGCTTTTTTGCTTATGGTTATTTTTTTACTGTTTTTAACCGGATTTATAATAATCAATAAAACCCTTACCGGATGCGAAGATAATGCAGGTGGTTCCGATTTTGTCGGAGCGCTGTTTATGCCCATTGCACTAAGGCTTTTTATGCCTTTTATATTATTTATAAGCAATACTTTTAATTACAGGAAAGAAGAAATAAGAAAAGTTTACATTAAAGCAAACAATAAGTATGTTTTATCTGCCGGTAAAAAAGTTTTGCCCGGGAAACTGCTTGTAATTTTGCCCCACTGCCTGCAGCGTTCTGAATGCGGCTACCGTATACGTGAAGGGCTTAAAGAATGTCGGCAATGTGCACGGTGCACCCTTGGTGAAATAAAGGATTTGATTAATAAATTCGGTGTGATGGTAACTCTTGCAACAGGCGGAACATCTGCAAGAAAAGCCATTAATGATTTGAAGCCCGGTCTTGTTGTCGCTGTCGCCTGTGAAAGAGATCTTTCGTCGGGCATCATGGATGTTAGAGGTTTGCCTGTTTACGGCATAATAAATGACAGGCCAAACGGCCCATGCAGGGACACTTTTGTTGATATTGAGGAGCTGAAAGCAGTAATAAAGCATTTTACCAAAGAAATGGACTGAGTGGATATGAAAAAACTGGTGATTTTACTTATAGCAATTTTATTGGTTTTATTCGCCTGTGGGAAAGAGCAGGGAGAACCTGAATCACCTGATACAGAAAATAGTGTAACCGGTACTGTATCACCAACCCCCGATCCTGTAAAAGCAATTCTTGGTGAAATGACAGTGGATGAAAAAATAGGCCAGCTTTTTATAGTTCCATTGAGTACACTGAATGCAGGCGGGCCTGCGTTGGAAGTGGATGAAGAAACAGAATCATCGATTAAAAAATATAAAATTGGTGGAGTTATTCTCTTCGCTGAAAATATTAAAAGTATACCGCAAACAACAAGCCTGACGGAAGGTCTTCAAAATATCTCTGAAATACCGCTTTTTATTGCAGTTGATGAAGAAGGCGGGATGGTCAGCCGTATAACCAAGAGTTCCGAGATGCACGCAACGGTTTTTCCAGATAATTCCGTGATAGGGGAAACAAAAAATCCTGATATTGCAAGACAGGTGGCATCAGCTATTGCCGAAGAAATATATTCACTTGGCTTTAATATGAATTTTGCACCGGTAGCCGATATAAATACAAATCCTGATAATCCCGTTATTGGTCCAAGGTCCTATGGTAATAACGCAGAGGAAGTCAGCGTGATGGTGGCTGCTGCTGTAAACGGTATCCAAAGCAACTCTGTTTCAGCAGTTTTAAAACATTTTCCCGGACATGGCGATACCAGCACCGACTCACACTATGGAACTGCAACTGTAAAACATACTAAGGAACGGCTTTTCAGTACCGAACTCTTACCGTTTATTGCAGGAATAGATGAAGGGGTTGATGGTGTTATGACAGCACATATATTAACACCTAATATTCCCGGGGAAAACGTACCTGCTACACTTAAGCCCGAAATACTGACAGATATACTAAGAAATGAGCTGGGATTTAACGGGCTGATTATTACAGATGCGCTGAACATGAAGGCCATAACAAAGCATTTTTCTTCTGATGAGGCTGCCGTAAAGGCAATTCTTGCGGGTGCTGACATCCTGCTGATGCCGGAAAGCCTGGATACCGCATTTTCAGGCATAAAAAAAGCGTATAATGACGGTATAATATCAATTGAAAGAATAGACGAGTCGGTTGAAAGAATACTCAGAATTAAATACAAAAGAGGCCTTTTCAGTGATGACACAGAAAAAAAGAATCCCGAAGAAGTGCTTGGTTGCAGTGAACATCAGGAACTGTCCGACATGCTTTCAAAATAATACTGATTTTAAGTAAACAGGTATAGACATTATGACATCATATCAAAACAGCGTCAATATATGAAAGAAGGAGCAATATGGATTGGTTAAATACAGCAATTAACAGGTTTTCAGAAACCCTTACAGACACTTTTCTCAGTATAGAAATTTGGAGGATTATCGTTGCAGGTGCAATTTTAATAATTACCTTTGCAGTGAGAAAGATACTGGTTAATTCTGTTTTATTGCTGATGAAAAAAATCACGGCAAAATCAAAACAAACATTGGATGATGAATTGGTTAATGCCGTTGATCCACCCGCAAGGCTTTTGATTTTTACAGCAGGATTATTTTTTGCCGTAAGAGTTCTTGGTTTTGAGGTAACAGACGAGTCCTTTTTAAAACATATAATACGTTCACTGATAATATATTCAGTATTTTGGGCTATTTACCGTGCAGCAGGGATTATTTCGCGCATGTTTGAAAAGTTTACAAAAAAGACCCAATCAGCGCTTGATGATCTTTTGGCCCCGTTTGTAAATAAAGGCATCAAGGCAATTGTGGTTATCGTTTCAATAAGCGTTATCGCAAAAGAGTGGAAATATGACCTTGGAGCTCTTTTAACAGGTCTTGGACTGGGCGGCCTTGCCTTTGCCCTGGCAGCACAGGAAACACTGGCAAATTTGTTCGGCGGTCTTGCAATAATGCTGGACAAACCGTTTAATGTTGGTGATTATATCCAATGCGAAGGTCTGGAGGGAACTGTTGAAGACATAGGTTTCAGGAGTACCAGAATCCGCACTCCTGATCAAACACTGGTCACGGTACCAAATTCATCCATAGCCAAAGCTCAGGTAACTAACTGTTCGAGAAGAAATAAAAGAAGGGTCAAATTCAATCTTCCCGTGAAGTATGGAACAACTGCAGAGCAGATGGAAAAATTGATTAAACGGGTTAGGGAAATGCTGACCAATCACCCTGATGTACACTCCGACTCAGTTTATGTTTACCTGGACGGGTTCGGTACGGATGCATATGAATTGCTTATTATCTTTTTTACGAAGACTACAAATTATCAGGAATATCTTGCAATCAAAGAAGATGTAAATTTAAAGCTTATGTACTTAATGGATGAAATGGGAATTGAGGTGGCAATACCTGCAACAAGCGTATACCTGGAGAACAGGTAAAACTTACATATCCATCAGGGCTTCTTTTAATTTATAATTAGATATAATCTGGTAAGGTATAAAGGAGAGAAAAATGAAAAAATTATTACTTCATATATGCTGCGCACCATGCGCCACCGGGGTTATTCAGAAACTGAAAAGCGATGGCTGTTTTGATATATCAGGCCTTTATTACAACCCAAACATTCATCCTTCAGCAGAGCATGAAGCACGGAAAAATTCGGTTAAATCCCTGTCAATGGATGAAAATATTGAGATTCTGTATCATGACCTGGTTATGGTTGATTACTGGAAAGAAAACCTTGAAGGAAATAAAGAGCGCCGGTGCAGGTTTTGCTATACCTTGAGAATTGACCATACAGCAAAAACAGCAAAAGAAATGGGGTTTGACGCGTTTACAACGACACTCCTTGTAAGCCCATGGCAGGATCATGAAAAAATCCGTGAAATAGCTGAATCTGCATCAAAAAAATACGGTATTGATTTTTTGTATCAGGATTTCAGGCCGTTTTACAGGGAAGGGAAGAATGAAGCCTACAGAAGGGGTTACTATTTTCAGAAGTACTGCGGCTGCATTTTTTCTTATCAGGAATCAGATCATAAAAAGAAACCGGTATATACCAGTTGGATTTGAACCTCTATAATCAGTCAGTATCAACACAATGAATGATAAAACCATTAATTACATTCCTTTGTTTTATCAGCCATTTTATATCAAGTTAAATTATTGGATTTTAAAACCTGCATAAAATATTCAATTAATTTTAATGTACTCATCTTAATCATGGAAAATACAACAGTGTACTATGCTGGAAATAGCACCGTTTTCATCTATATAACCGGTGTGATATCTATTCTTACTGAACATACAACAGCAATTCTGTATGTATTATGCATAAATGAGATTTCCATGTTTTTGCTTTATATGAAATACAGCCACCGGGACATCGCCCATTGATGCCCAAAGAGTCTGAAGTTATTACCGGAATGAGGTGAAAGAAATGAAAAAGCAAAGAGTATAAGTTAAAAGAAGATTAAAATATTACCATTATGTTAAATCATTCAAATTGTTATTAGCTTAATATTAAAAAATGACGAAAAATTTAATGAATATAACCATTTTGGGGGATTACAAATGAGAAAATTTTTTACATCTTTGGTTTTAATTCTGATTGTTTGCTTATGGTTAACGAATATGTCTTTTTCCCAGGAGATAATTGTGGATATCGCCGGACGCAAATCCACATACACAGGAAATGTTTACAGTATTGAACTAAATGGCGTTTGGATTCCTACACAAACACCATGTATCGTTATCTCGGGAGTTGCCTACGTACCTTTAAGAGAGGTGTTTCAGGACTATTTGGGAATGACGGTAGGCTATGACAGCACGAGCGGAACAGCATATGTTCAGAAGGGTTCAAAAAGGATGGACTTTAGCTTTAGTAATCAGGCTATATATAAAAACGGTGTAAAAGCCGATTCAAATTTGCCTGTCGCGACTGTTAACGGAAATACTATGGTTCCTTTGTCATTAACCGCAGGATATTTTGGTTATACAGTAGCCGCAAAGGATAAAACCCTTACTATTCAGTGGAACAATAAGGAAGAAAGTTCAGCAATTGTTAAAGAAGCAAAGCTGTCAGGAAATGTGAGTAAAATATCATATTACACAGATAACGGTAAAGAAGTTGTCTTTATAGAAACCGGCGCAAATAAGATAATAAACCATTACATAATCGCACCGGTGGATAGCAACCCGTATTACAGGCTATGTGTCCAGTTTGGGGATGCCAGTATGGATAAGCCCGGAAGTCTTAATGTTTATGCCGGTTCGGTTCAGCAAGTCCGATATGCCCAGGCAGATTTTGATAAAAAAATTGCAAGTGTTGTTATTGAAATTAACAGTAACCCGAAATATACCGTAAATGTTGTTTCAAACGGCATAAAAATAACAATTGAAGCAACTGCGCAATCAAATACGCCGGAATCGTCAGCAGCACCTGCACCTGCTGAGGCTCCAAAACCTACGGCTACGCCAACGCCGACACCTGCACCTACACCAACACCGAAGCCCACTCCTGTTCCTACAGCTGCACCAACACCCGCTCCGGTGGTTACTATAACACCATCTCCATCGCCGACACCGGTACCCATAACACCAACCCCGACGCCTGCTGCGGTTAAAGAGGTTGGAACCGGTGCATTGCGTTGTTCTATAGACGATGATGAAGTGACTGTCTGGATTGACGGTATAAACCTGCAAAAGGAAATAAAGAATAATCCTGACCAATACAGTATTGAATATCGAAATGTTGAAAAAATACTGCAAATAAAAATGCCTTTAAGCGGTAATATTAAAACCCAGGTTCTTCCGGGAAACTCAATATTATATGGGATAATAGCATCCGAAAGCAAGCTACATAATGAATTAAACATAAGAATTTCAGGGAAAGAGGATTTTAGCTGGGTACTTTCTTCCAATGGAGACAATGGTTCAAAAATTGTTATCTCAAACGGTATTGGAAGTACACCAACACCGACACCTAAACCTGTAACCCCGACGCTGACGCCTGTGGCCTCAAAACCTACTCCGACACCAAAGCCCGTAACCCCGACGCCAACGCCTGTGGCCTCAAAACCTACCCCGACACCAAAGCCCGTAACCCCGACGCCAACGCTTGTACCATCAACAGGAGACTTAGTAAATCGTGGCAACGGTGAGCGCACAGGAACGGTTTCATATGTAGCGGGCACTGACAAGATTATTATTGATGCGGTAGCTCTGAAAGGCTATAAAATCTTCAGGTTGACCAACCCTGCAAGAATTGTAATAGACCTGTATGATAATGTCATTGAATCCGAAGAAGTTAAAGCACCTTCTGGCAGATTATATACTAAAATCCGTACCGGGCAGTTTGATAAATCAACAGCGAGGATTGTACTTGAAATCCCCGGTAACATTGATTATGAAGCCAATAGGAAAGATAACCGTTTAACTTTGAAACTGTCATATTCCGGAATAAAAAATATGGATTTGATTGGTGATGTCGGCAGGTATTCAATTAAACTTACCGGAAAAGGCATACGGGATAAAATCGAGAAAAATCAGAAAGATATTATTATTGAGGATGACAAAGGTCAAAAAGCCTTCACCTTTGTTTTCCCAAATGGCATTATTGATTTGGGAAGCGGGAAACTTGAAGTTGGGGATACCGTTATGCAATCGGTTCAGACACTGACTTCAGGAAAAAGTGCTTTTCTTTCAATAACCCGGCAGAATAATGATGTTCAGTATAGTTTCCGCTATACGAACAACAGCGATGAGATAATTATTGAACCAAATACAGGGTCAGGTACGGGAACAGGAACCGGATCAGGAAATGGGAGCGGAACTGATTCAAAATCAGAACCTGTATCAAAACCTGATACAGGGAATACAACGCCCCCGGTTACAAGCGGAAAATTGGTTGTGCTCGATGCAGGGCATGGCGGTTCTGATCCCGGAGCAACATATGGAAACGATGAAAAATGGTATAATCTCGACATAACCCTGAGGCTTGAAAAATTACTGAAAGAAAAAGGTGTTAATGTAAAACTTACAAGGTCAACAGATGTATTTGTCGGGCTTGACGAAAGAGCCGAGATGGCTAATGAATGGGGTGCTGATATTTTCATTAGTATACATAATAATGCCCTAATGAAAGCCATGCATGGTACCATGACTTTCCATTATCCATCCAGTTATAAAGGGAAAGAGTATGCCACAATAATACATAATGATATGATTAAAAACCTGGGCAGTAATGATCTTGGTGTGAAGTCTGCAAACTTCGTTGTTTTAAAGAAAACCAAAATGCCTGCTGTTTTGGTGGAAATAGGCTGCCTGACAAATGATCAGGAGCTTGTCAAGCTAAATACCGAGGAGTACAGGCAGAAGGCAGCAGAATCCTTATGTGAAAGCATACTGAAGATAATTCCGCTGTTATAATAAAATGCAGATTTACATAAAACTTATATAAAAAGTAAATAAAAAAATCAAAGGAATTCATTTATTCTTTTGATTTTTTTATGTTTAACGTTATGATAATATTTACAATGAGTAATTTTAAAGTATATACTCAAAATAAATAAGCAAAACTGTTTTTCAGTTTTGCATCATTTTTATAAGACGAAAGGAATTCTTAATATGCAGCGTATTGATGGTAGGAAAAGCAATGAACTTAGAAAAATTAATATTACAAGAAATTATATATATCATGCTGAAGGTTCAGTTTTAATAGAATTTGGCAACACAAAGGTTATCTGTACTGCTTCTGTTGACGACAAGGTTCCTCCGTTTAAAAAAGGCTCAGGTGAAGGATGGGTAACTGCTGAATATAGCATGCTTCCACGTTCAACACAGATCAGGAATGTGCGCGATATTAACAAGCTAAAAATAAATGGCAGGGCCAATGAAATTCAGCGTCTGATAGGGCGTTCACTGCGTTCGGTTGTTGATTTCAAAGTTCTTGGTGAACGTTCAATAATTATAGATTGCGATGTAATTCAGGCAGACGGAGGTACAAGAACAGCTTCAATAACCGGCGGTTTTATTGCATTAATGGATGCCTGCAGGTACCTAGTTGATAAGAAAATAATCTCAGAAATTCCCGTAAAAAATTTCGTGGCCGCCGTCAGTGTAGGAATTGTTAATGAAAATAATCTGCTTGACTTGTGTTATGAGGAAGACTCAAATGCCACCGTTGACATGAACGTTGTTATGACTGATTCCGGCCAGCTGATTGAATTACAGGCTACAGGTGAACTGTCTCCTTTTTCCCGTGATTCCATGAATCAACTTCTTGACATGGCTGAAAAGGGAATAGCTGAACTGATTACAATACAGAAGAATGTTTTGCTGAAAGGGTATAAGTAATACATGGACAAATTAGTTATTGCTTCAGGGAACATTGGAAAGATAACAGAAATAAAGGCAATTTTAAAGGATCTGCCGCTGCAGGTTGTTTCAATGAAAGAAATGGGTTATAATCCGGAATTTGACGAAGTTGGAGCAACATTCAGCGAGAACGCATTGATAAAAGCCAATACTTTAAGAAAGTTTGTTAACGATATTGTACTGGCAGATGACAGCGGGCTTGAAATAGATTTTCTGAATGGAGCTCCCGGAATTTTTACTTCCCGTTTTGCAGGTGAGAATGCAAGTCAGGAAGAAAAAAACAATAAAATAATAAATCTTCTTAAGGGTATTGATTATAAATACAGGACTTGCAGGTTTGTATGTTCCATTGCCGTCGTTTCCGACAATATTAACCTGATAGTGGAAGATTCAATAGAAGGGGTTATATCCGAAGAACCTCGAGGCAATGCGGGTTTTGGTTATGATCCGATTTTTTATGTACCCGGGTATAAAAAAACATTTGCCGAATTGCCGGAAGATATAAAAAATCAAATAAGCCACAGAGCAAAAGCTCTGGAAAAACTGCGTCAGAAATTATCAGTCATATATCATAATAAAAAGGCTTAATCGTTAATATCTTTGCCTAGTATAGGAGTTGAACACAGAAATATGACAAAAATACTGGTTATGAGCGACACCCATGGGGACACAACATTGGCCGAGAAAGCACTGAGAATGAATCCGGACGTTGATATTGTCATCCACCTTGGAGATTATTGTAAAGATGTAGATAGATTACAGCAGTTATATCCTGATATCCGTTTCGAATATGTATATGGGAACTGTGATTTTATGATTGGCAATGTTCCGGTTGAAAAACTAATTGAAGTGGAAGGCCAACGGATTTTTCTGACGCACGGACATCGGTATTCTGTCAAGTGGGGGATTGAAAAACTTCAGGATAAGGCTCATAATGATAATATCCAGTTGCTGTTGTTTGGACATACACACATGCAACAGCTCACCTACGGTCCAGGGCATATTATTTTAAATCCGGGCAGCATTTCTGAACCGAGGGGTAATGATGAAGAATCATATGCTATTGTTATAATAGATAATGAAAAAATAAACGTTGAATTAAAAAAAGCAGTATAATTCACTATAGAACCTGTTGAAAGGAGCACGGTATTGTCCGATATGGTTTATTTTGATAACAGTGCTACGACTTCTGTGTATCCCGAAGTTTTATCGGCAATGAACGATGTATACTCAAACCACTATGGAAATCCTTCCTCACTTCATAAAATGGGGAATGAAGCCGATATACTCCTTCAAAATTCAAGGGAAGCAATAGCGAAAACTCTTAATGTGCCTAATGGCTGTATTTATTTTACATCGGGCGGAACAGAATCAAATAACTGGGCGATAAAAGGAACTTCCAGGGCCAATAAAAGAAGGGGCAGCAAAATTATAACAACCAAAATAGAACATCCGTCGGTTTTAGAATGTTTTAAATATCTTGAAACCGAAGGCTTTTCGCCTCTTTACATTGATGTTGACTCTAACGGGCTTATTAACCTCGATGAAGTCAGAAATGAGGTTGATGCCAATACCATATTGTTCAGTTTTATACTTGTTAATAATGAAACGGGTACCATTCAGAAAGCCCAGGATATAATAAGGGAGGTCCGCCTGAAAAACCCTAGAACATTGATTCACATAGACGCGGTTCAGGCTTACGGAAAAATTCCAATTAATCTTTCAAAACTGGATGCAGATTTAATGTCAATAAGTTCACATAAAATTCACGGGCCAAAGGGTTGCGGCGCATTATATATTAAAACGAATACCCATATATTACCAATCATGCACGGAGGCGGACAGGAAAACAAGTACCGTTCCGGCACTGAAAATTTGCCTGCAATATATGGTTTTGCCAAGGCTGCAGAAATAATTCATGGCAGGATGGAAGAAAACAGTAAGAGGATGAAGGAAATCAGGAACACAATTCTTCAGGGGCTTCGTGAAGAATTGGGTGACGGTTTCCGGGTAAATTCGCCGGAAGATGCCTATGAAGGAATACTGAACATTGCATTTCCAAGAGTGAAGGCACAGGTACTGATGCATCATCTGGAAGCAAAAGATATCATAGTTTCTGTTGGCTCTGCATGTTCTTCGAGAAAAAACATACAAAGCCATGTACTATCAGCAATGAGTCTGCCCAAAGAAAATATCGAAGGTGCGATAAGGCTGAGTTTTTCGGGCATGAATACCGTTGATGAAGCTTTAAACTTCATCCGGGCTGTTAAGGAGATAATACCTGTAATAAGGTATTAGCATAGATTTTACTATAATCTGAAAAGCGGAGATAGATATGAAAACAATAATATTGGTGCGTTATGAGGAAATTTTTCTGAAGGGTTTAAACAAGCCTGCCTTTGAATCAAAGCTTATAAAGAATATGAAGCATGTTCTAAATGGTTTGGGGCCAATATCGGTAACAAGATCGCAAAGCAGGATATATGTTGAGCCTGAAAGTGATGATTACCCTGTTGACGATGCAATAAGCCGTCTTACTAAAGTTTTCGGTATTGCCTCTGTAAGCCCTGTTCATAAAATAGAATCAAATCTGGAAGCAATTTATGAGAAAGCTGTTGAACTGACTAAAAAAATAACGGCAGGATCGGGCTACAGAACTTTTAAGGTTGAAACAAACCGGGCAAATAAAAAATTCCCTGTTAAGTCAATGGAAGTTTCTAGGGAATTAGGTGCCGTACTCCTTCAAGAAGTTCCGGGATTAAAGGTTGACGTTAATAATCCCGATTTTGTAATTCATGTTGAAATACGGGAATACACCTATATTTATTCTGAAATAATACCCGGAGTAAAAGGTCTGCCCGTTGGTTCAAACGGTAAGGCCACGCTGCTTATTTCAGGCGGTATTGACAGTCCTGTAGCAGGCTGGATGGTTGCAAAAAGAGGGGTAAAAATTGAAGGAGTGCATTTTTTCAGTTATCCGTATACCAGTGAAAAAGCAAAAGAAAAAGTAATCCGCCTGTGCAAAACCTTATCGGAATTCAATCTGGGTATGAAGCTTCATATAATTCCCTTTACCGAAATTCAGCTTGCCATTAATCAAAATTGTCCCCAGGAATACCTTACAATTATTATGAGAAGATTCATGATGAAAATTGCTGAAAGGATAGCTCAGGAAAACGGTTCTCTTGGTCTTGTAACAGGTGAGGCAATCGGCCAGGTGGCAAGCCAGACTCTTGAAAGCCTTCTGGTTACGAACAGTTCGGTATCGCTTCCTGTATACCGTCCATGTATAGGCATGGATAAAAGCGAAGTGGTTGAAATTGCAAAGAAAATAGGGACTTTTGAAACTTCCATACTTCCATATGAAGACTGCTGTACCGTTTTTGTAGCAAAACATCCGGTAACAAAACCAAAGCTTCAGAAGGCAATAGAATATGAATCTGTGCTCAATGCCGAAGAACTTATCCAAAAAGCACTGGATGGCGCAGAAATAATAGAAATAGAATAAAATAACACAGCCCGAATACTATATACTGGTGATGTATATGGTATTTAAAAGGGCCGAAAATAAATCAACCTTTAAGCGGAAAATACACGGAATCTTTCAAGGCTTGCACCTTTGGAAGGTTCTGTTTTTCTTTTTGCTTTCGCTTTTTTTATTCTGCTTTATATATGCTTATTATATTTTAAACCTAAATACCATTTATCCGGATATTTTTATAGACGGAATTGATGTAGGAGGATTAAAACGTGAAGAGGCCGTTGGAATTCTTAATGAAAACCTGAACAAAACATATCAGAGTGATTACTTAATGCTATCTGTACCCGATATGCATTTTAAAATCCACTTCAGTGATATCGATTATTTACCCGATTATGAAAAAGCTGTTGAGCTTGCATTCAATACGGGAAGAAGAGGAAATGTCATAGAGAGGCTAAGAGAAATATGGAAAGTTCGTAAAAATCATTTGTTTATTACTTCTCAAATGTGTTATAATATCGAGAAGACAACAGGCATTTTGGAAAATATTAGAATTAAGACTTATAAAGAACCTCAGAATGCTCAGATTAACATAGTCAACGGAAAAGTGGAAATAAGGCCTCATGTAGCCGGTTTTTCCGTTGATGTAAAAAAAAGCTTAATAAGGATAGATAACTTTTTAATAAACAGAGTATGGGAAGATGTCGAATTATGTTATGAAGAGATTCTCCCAAAGGTTACGACACAAATGGTTGAAGATATTACATATAAGCTTGGCGAATTTGCAACTGTATTCAACCCAGAAAATGAGGCCAGGGTACATAACATAAAAACTGCATGCAATAAGATAAATCAAACTCTTCTTCTTCCCGAAGAAGAGTTTTCAATGGATAAGACTCTTGGGGACAGGACAGAACAGAACGGCTACAAACGTGCGAAAGTAATAGTAAATAACGAACTTGTGGACGGGCTTGGCGGCGGGATATGCCAGGTAACGTCAACCATATATAATTCAGTTCTGTTATCCGGGCTTGAAGTTTTGGAAAGGCGAAATCACACACTTCCGTCGACATATGTAGAATTAGGAAGGGATGCAACCATTTCCCAGGGGTATATTGATTTTAGGTTCAAAAATACCAGCGGTTACACGGTTCTTATTGAAGCAAAAACTGTTGGAAACAGGGTTATAGTTACGATATGGGGGCGCGAACCCGAGATAAAGACATATGCGAAAATCAGAACAAAAGTTGTCCAGGTCATTGAACCCGATGGGGTTGAAGAAATAATTGATTATTCACTTAAATCGGGTGAAACTGTAGTTGAACGTGAAGCTCAACCCGGCTATAAAGTTGAGGTATACAGAGATACCTTTGATATGAATGGAAAGCTGATAAAAACAGAAAAAATTTCTGTAGATACATATCAGCCAAAAAAGAGAAAAATACGGGTAGGAGCAGGTGGCAGCTAAATGGATGAATTTATTTTTAGTTTATATTTGAGCAGTAAATTATAGGTTAAAACCTTTTTGATACTTTATATGTACAGTGGGGGGGGGGAAATACTATGGCAACTGGACTGAAACCGATTTTTGATTCTGAAGTAACATGTCCGGTATGTGAAAGCACAATAAAAATAACAAAGGTACGTTCAAAATTTATAAAATTATCAAAACAGGATGATGATTTTTGTCCTCATTATGAATTTATAAATCCGATGCTTTATGAAGCTTGGGTTTGTGGTCATTGTGGATATGCAGCCCATAATACGGTTTTTAACAAAGTAACGGAAAATGGCCGGAAAGCCGTGCTTGAGCAGATAACAAAAAACTGGACAAGCCGTGAATTTACCGGTGAGCGTGATTATAACAAAGCCCTTGAAGCATTCAAGATTATTTTATACAATTTACAGGTAAGAGAAGCACCATTTTCCGAGTTTGCGAAGATCTGCCTCAGAATAGCATGGATTTACAGGTATATGGGCAATAAACCGGAAGAAGATAGGTTTTTAAAGTATTCATTAGATTATTACAAAAAGGCTTTTTCCCGAGAGAACTCAAAGAACAACAACATTGATGAATTTACGTTGATGTATATCATAGGTGTACTTGCAAAGAGACTGAATATAACCAGTGAAGCTACATTGTGGTTCAGCAGGCTGATATCCTTTGCATCGAATCCTGCTGAAAAGGATAAAGTAAAACCCGCTCTTTTGGAAAATGCCAGAGAGCAGATATATCAACTGAGAATGGAAAAGAAAAATGAAGAGCAAACAGGATAAATTATTCATATTAAGGTGAACTGAATGGAAATTGGAAAGCTGCCGAATGAAGTACTCAATTCTTTGGTACTGAATAAATTGCACAATAGCAGAAAAGAAGTGCTTGTAAGGCCCTCAATTGGCGAAGATTGCGGTGTAGTGGATTTTGGCGGGGAGATTTGCGTTATATCAACTGATCCGATAACCGGCACCGAAAACCAGATTGGCAGGATTGCTGTTAATGTTGCTTTAAATGATATTGCATCCAGTGGTGCAGAGCCAATAGGACTGATGGTTACAATGCTGATCCCGCCCGCAGCATCCCTGCAGGATGTTGAAAATGTTATCGGCCAGCTTACGGAAGAAGCTTCAAAATCAAATGTGGATATTATAGGCGGTCATACCGAGATAACCGATGCAGTTAACCGGTTTGTTCTAAGCATTACCGCCATCGGAAAGACAATTAACCGGACAATTATAAAAACTTCGGGTGCAAAACCCGGTGATGACCTGATCCTGACAAAATATGCAGGCCTTGAGGGAACTTCAATTCTGGCTTTTGATTACGAAAAGGAATTAAGTAACAAGTTCGGAAAAAAGTTGGTGGAAACGGCGAAAAGTTTGATGGACAACATCAGCGTAGTAAAGGAGGGCACGATTGCAGCAAGGTTCGGGGCTCATGCAATGCATGATGTCACTGAAGGCGGAGTTTTCGGCGCAGTATGGGAGATGTGCAATGCTTCGGGCTGCGGGGCTATAGTCTATAAAAATGCGATTCCGGTTCTTAATGAAACAAAACTTATATGTGAGCACTTTAATATAGATCCTTTTAAGCTAATATCCAGCGGTTGCATGCTAATTGCATGTGAGAACGGGGAAAAATTAACCGCAGAATTATCACATAGCGGTATTAAAGCTGCTGTCATCGGTAAGATGACAACAGGCAATGACATTAAATTATCAACTGAAGATGGGGATCTAATAATTCCACCTCCTAAATCCGATGAATTATATAAGGTTAATAAGTGATTTAATTTTTATTAATACATTTTAAAAACCGATTAAGGGGATTGGATGGTATGGAGATCTTTATACCGTTTTTAGTTTTCGTTACAGGCACTATTCTGGGTTCTTTTTTTAATGTAGTCATATACCGTGTGCCAATGGAAAAATCAATAGTATTTCCCCGCTCATCATGCGGCTCATGCGGAACAACCCTTAAGGCAAAAGATCTAATCCCGGTCTTAAGTTTCATATTTCTGAGGGGAAAGTGCCGTTATTGCAAAGCTGAGATTTCATTCAGATACCCTTTGGTTGAATTACTTACAGGTATTCTCTATGTTATTTTATACCTTAAATTCGGCTTATCAACTGAATTTCTTTTTACAGTATATCTGATGTCCGTGTTAATAATTGTATTTTTCATAGATTTGGATCATATGATAATTCCTAACGGGCTGGTAATTGCCGGACTTATCGGGGGCATTATCCTGTTCATTCTGCGTTTTTGGCATAACGACAGGCTCATTGATGGTGCGTCCTGGTACTCACCGATCCTTGGCATGCTGGTTACTTCAGGTTTTCTGCTGCTTATCGCACTGGTAGGCATGGCTGTTTACGGCACCGATGCCCTTGGAATGGGGGACATAAAAATATTCCTCCCGATTGGCTTAATCTTAGGATTAAAGCTGGCAATACTGTCACTGGTGTTTTCAGTCTTTATCGGGGGTTTAACAGGACTTTTCCTGATAATAACAGGTTTGAAAAACCGAAAAAGCCATATTCCGTTTGGTCCATTTATTGTTGCCGGAACCTTTCTCTCAATCATTTTCGGGTATGATATCCTTAACTGGTACACAGGAATATTATAACCATAAATCATACATTTCAGTTATATTACATTAAATTCTCAATTCAATGACAGTTTTATTTTTGCCCCTAAATTTTTCTTTTCAGTTTCGTAACGTATTTTAGAAAATATATGAGTAATTTTGGGGGTGAAAATCAAATTGTAATTTTTCTGAAATCAGAACTTAAACAGTATCCTGAATTGTTTAAGCTACATCCCATATAATTAATAGTAGGTTTTGCCCGGTATGGATTTTATTAAAAATAATGGTTTAAAACGGGAGGTTGTCATGAAAAGATATAAAATTGGATCGTTTTTACTAATCACCTGTTTATTAATGTCTTTGTTAACTGTTCAAGGTATTGCTGCCAACGGGTATTCAACAATCAGCGGTATTATATCGCTGCCTGGAGATGATGTAGCGCCTTCAGGCGGGGTAAAGGTATTACTGATCGTAGAAACAGATAATAATACTCCGAACAATAAAAATGATGATAAATCGGTTTCAACTGAACTGACAATTCCAAAAGGGCGCAACTCAATTGCTTACAGTATTCAGGTGCCGAAAAGCCAGAACAGCAAAGCTAAGTACTCTGTGTATTACACTGTTGGGAATGGTTATGCACCATTTGGATGGTATAATAAAGATCAAACCACTGCAATAAAAGACAACAGAACATCGGTAGATCTTAACTCCGGTGATGTGAAAGGAATAGATATTGAGCTTTTAGAAGGAAAATCAATTTCAGGTAAGATCATACTTGGAAACCAGTCCACAAAACCGTTAAATGATCTGAAATACACCGTCACGGCTGTTCAGGAAGGTTCAAATCCTGATTCCAGTGATGACGACATTATAATCAGCAAGGAAGTAGCAGTAAAAGCAAACAGTTCTGAAGCAGCTTATGAACTGATTGTACCAATAAATTCGGTCCGAAACGGGTATAAAGTTTACTACACTTTTGAAAACCAAGGATATGTAGAAAACGGATATTATTATAAAAACGGAACATCCAGGAGCAGTAGCAAGGTAACATTGATAGACGTTGCTAACACCGTAAAAAATATTGATTTAACCACTTTGCCCTTTACCAATATAACCGGTAAGGTCTATCTGCCAAACAATGAAAAAGCAACGGGTAATGGAATCGAAGTTACAGTTACAGCTTATAACAATAATTCAAAAGCTACAGCGGCAGATGATTTCAGTTTCAGCAAAACCGTAAAAATACCAAAGGATTCCGGTTCTGCAAGCTATGCACTGACCATACCGGTATCCTCAACAGATTACATCATATCCTATAAAATAATAACTAAAAATACAAAATATATTAACGAAGGCTACTATAATAAAGACGGCACCGGAAACGACATTAAAAATGCAACACCGGTTAAAACAGGCAATAAAAATACCACCGGCATAGATATTGAGATCATCAGTAAAAAAGCAGAGCCCACACCTACTCCGGCAAAACCTGCACCTGAAACAGACGCAGAAATTATAGAAAAATACGATTTAAATGAGGATGGATATGTTAACGTATTCGATCTCATTGATTTGGCAAAGGTGATAATTGATCAGTATGAAAAAGAAGGTTTTGACAGGAATCTTGAACAATATAAAAACCGCAGACTGGATGAGAGCGATCTTGAAATAATCCGTAAGGTGTTCAGGCCTTTTACAAATAACCGGTATAAACTGAAGTGGTTTGACAGCATTAACAAATGGTTTGATTTTGATTTCGATTTTGACTGGGAAGAGTGGGAAGATTGGTTTGAAAAAAATAAAAATTTTGATTGTAACGACTGGAAAGAATTATATAAGCAAAAAAATGTAAGAAATAAGAAGTAGAAAGCCATAATTAATCAAATGAAATATGAAACACTCACAGAGGAATAAATCTGTGAGTGTTTCATTATTATCACTATCACCCATTATGGTAATTACTTTTTTTCTAATATACAAATTCTTTTATTTTGAAAAAAGTACATTTTGTTAAAAAAATAAGCGTGAAATAAATAGATCATGTGTTATAATATACCTATTCTAATGGATATATATGGTTCTATATGTGGTTGTATTTTCGAATCCCGGAAAAGAAAACACAGAAATGCCAGCCAAATTCTATATGGTATTTTTGAATAAATAAAATAAGCCTGAATTTATAAGTGGAGGGGGAAATTAATGATTGCAGCAACATTAAAAGATAAAATCAATTACAAGCTGCAGTTTTATACTTTGGGCAGATTTGAAATTTATCAAAAGGATAAAGGATTATATAACATTTCGGGAAGAACCACAAAATTATGGTATCTTTTTAAATATCTTTTATTGAACAAAGGAAAAGGAATACCTCCGGAAACAATTCTGGAAAATTTATATCCTGATGAAGAATATGAAAACCCTAAAAATACATTGCAAAATATAGTATATCGTTTACGCAAGCTTTTGTGCCAGGGAGATTTTTTCAGTGATAATATTTGCAACATCTTGTATAATAATGGATGTTACTCATTATGCTTTACTGATGATGTGTTCCTGGATACCGATTTTTTTGAGGAATACATACATAAAGCCGAGACTCTTAAGCATGTGAATCCGGATGAAGCCATAGAATACTATGAAAATGCAATAGATTTGTATTATGGTGATTATTTTCCTGAACTTGTATATGAGGATTGGGTAATACCAAAACGTAACTATTACCGAAGGCTGTATATTCAGTCCGTATTGGAGCTGGTCAAACTATATCAGCAGAAAAAGGATTTTGAAAAGAGTGTAAAGATTTGCGAAAGGGCATTACAAATTGAATCATACGAAGAAGAATTACATATCCGCTTTATGGAAAGCTTAATTGGGAAAGGAAAGACAAAGGAAGCACAGAATCATTATGAATTATATACCTCAATGCTATATAAGCAATTTGGAATAAAACCCACTTCAGAATTACAACAGATTTATAAATTGCTGAAAAATAACGGTGCAGAATTAAGCAGCGGTGAAGCGGCAGAACTGTATCCAGCAGATGAAAACAGCACCGGAGCATTCTATTGTGACAGGAATATTTTTAATTCAATATTCATTCTGGAAAAAAGGCGGAGTGAAAGGACAGGTCAAATTGTATTTATTGTTTCGCTGACTGTAAATGAAAATACCAGTATTTTCAATGATTTTAGAAAATGCTTAATCAAGTCGTTACGAAAGGGCGATGTTGTTGCAACGTGGGATAATAATACAATTCTTGTTTTGCTTCCGAAATTGGAGTATAAGCAGATAATTGCAATCATGGACAGAATTATAAATCAGTTTAATACCGATAATAATAATAATAATAATAATAATAATATAGATGTTAAAGTAAAAATCCATACAGCTCTTCCAAGCAATCCTATAAATCAGAATATATAGATTTTTTCTGGTTTTTATGGTATAATGACTTAAATTCATGATTTGCACAAAAAAATATTCTGCTTAGAAGGGTGATGACTTGAGCGAGCTTACTGGAAAATTAAAAGAAGTATTGGCATCAGTATTGCCAATTACGTTTATTGTTTTGATACTCCATTTTACTATAAGTCCATTGGAGTCAAATATGTTTTACGCTTTTCTTATCGGATCCGTACTGGTTATTTTCGGACTTACGATATTCCTGTTTGGAATCAGCCAGGGAATTGAACCCATAGGACATGGCGTTGGTAATGCAATTACTAAATCAAATAGTTTTGCTGTGATAATTACCACCATGTTGGTTTTGGGTTTTTTTATTTCTTACGCGGAGCCGGATCTGCACATTCTTGCAAAACAGGTAGATAGCGTTACTTCAGGCCAGTTTGACAACATCCTGATGGTAATTGTTGTATCAATAGGTATTGGAGTTATGATGACTCTCGGTATGCTTCGCATCCTTAAGGACATTCGATTGAAATATGTTTTTGCCGGAGCATATTCTTTGATTTTTATTCTGTCATTATTCTCATCATCTGATTTTCTGGCTATAGCATTTGATGCTTCAGGAGCCACTACAGGTGCGATTACAGTGCCATTTATGCTGGCCCTGGCTGCGGGATTCTCGGCCATGAAAAAAGACAGTAAAATGAGTGAGGCCGACAGTTTTGGTCTGGTAGGCATTTCTTCTACAGGCGCCATCCTCGGTGTGTTAATTACCAGCCTCTTTTTAGGTAATGGCAAGCTTAGCGGTGTCTTGCCTGCAACGGACATAACCGCCACCACTCTATGGGAACTATACAGAACCAAACTGCTGCATATTGCATGGGATTCTTTTCTGACACTGTTGCCTATTATTATTACATACATAATCTTTCAGATTTTTTTCTTTAAACATAAGAAAAGTAAAGTTATCGACACAGCCAGAGGTTTGGTATTGACTTTTTTGGGACTTGTGATATTCTTGTTAGGTGTTAACGGCGGTTTTATGGAGGTAGGTGCACAGCTTGGCATGCAGCTTGCTTCGATGGATTCAAAAGCTCCGGTTCTCATTGTGGCTTTGCTGCTTGGTCTTACCACTGTCCTGTCAGAACCGGCAGTACACGTATTAACCAACCAGGTGGAAGATGTAACCGGGGGATCGGTCAGGCGTATACTTGTTCTCATATTCCTGTCCGTAGCGGTTGGTATGTCCATCTTCATGTCTGCACTGCGTGTTCTTGTGCCCGATATCAAACTGTGGATGTATCTGCTTCCCGGATTTGGGCTGTCGGTACTACTGGCATTCTTTGTGCCTGATTTGTTTGTAGGTATGGCCTTTGATGCAGGCGGTGTTGCTTCAGGGCCAATGACGGCCACGTTTTCTCTGGCTTTTGTTCAGGGGATTGCTGCACAAATTCCGACAGCTGACGTGGTCACAGACGGTTTTGGCATGATAGCAATTGTTGCAATGATGCCAATTATAGCCATCGAACTGCTTGGAGCGCTGTATCAGGCTAAATCCATCAGAGCATCCGGAACTTCCATTTTAAAGAAGTGATAAATTGGAGGTATAATAAATTAAAACTATGAATGAAAAATCCTTAGAGAATAAATTTTTAATATTGACACTCATCCTAAGTGAAAACCAATGTCACAAATTGGAACGTATTGCTAAAGAAAAAGACATTCATGGCGGGATAGTAGTACTTGGCAAAGGTACTGTTAAGAGTGCTACTTTAAACTTATTCGGGATAAAAAGCCAGAAAAAGGAGATTGTTAGTATTCTGATTGAAGAAAAAACAGCAAAAGAGCTGATGGATTATTTCACCAAAGAACTCCAGCTTAATGAACCAGGTCACGGAATTGCCTATGCCACTGCTGCAATAACTGCCAATCAGATACTTTGTAATAGACAGGATACCCGAAATACAGGGTTTAATGCGGAGGGAAAGGAAAGCATGTATAAAAAACTGACGGTAATTGTCAATAGAGGCATGTCTGACAATGTGATGGATATAGCGCGAAAATCAGGTGTAAAGGGTGGTACAATAATCCACGGCAGAGGTACAGGTTCGGAGTTCACCGAGAAGTTGCTTGGTGTGGAAATCGTTCCTGAAAAAGAGCTGGTTATTATCCTTATGCCAGATGAATTAGTAGATAAAGTAGTGAATGATTTATACCATGAACTTCATCTGGATGCCCCGGGAAACGGTATTTTATTTGTTGAACCTGTCGTCGAAGTAAGAGGTCTTTCTGAATCTCATACACAGCAATAAAAGAAAACTTGAAAAAATCATTTTCAAGTTTTCCGTAATTCCATATTTTTGTACACTTCTGAACACCCGCGAAGGATTCCTTCTACGGGTGTTTTTATATTTACTGAATAACATGTCTTTTATCTGTGAGAGTCCAATATATTTAATTTCCCAACCGGCTTAGAAATCTTAAATCTATTTATGCAGTCAAATTATTGCCTTAAATGTGATTGAGTTATGACTGAAGAAACAAAAGAATACGATACTTATTCACCGAATGGGCTGGCATACGATAAGCAAAAAAAGCGCCTTTATTATTCAATGGTGAAAAATACAAAGAGCGACTTATATTTTTATGATTTCAAAACCAAGGAAACAACAAAGGCAGGAACTCTTGACGGAAAAGTATATGGTGCCGCATTTTACAAAGGCAGCTATTGGTTTATTAAAAATGAATCAGATGTTCTTGTGGAAGTAAAGCTTAAATCAGACGGTACAATTTCTGATTCTTCCACAACATATAAAATTACAGGCGGCAAAAAGAAATTTGGTTTCGGAGACGTTGTTTTTGATATAAAGGATGGTACTATTTACGGGAGTGCAACCGAAGCCTATGGTAATGTGTTCTTCTCCTACAGGATCGGTGAATCTGACAGCTACACCGAGATCAATACAAACAAGAACTCCGGAGCCATTGGATTGCAGATTGCGTTTGGCTCAGACGGCAAACTTTATGGTCACAGCACAAGTACAGGCGATTGGTATTCAATAGATCCGGATACCGGTGTCAAAACAAAAATAAGTATCCCAACTGAAAATAAGTATAATGACATTGCCTCCGGTTATATAAGCGTTTGGAACCCGGGCGATGAAGATGTTATGAAGTATTATGTCATAAATGACGGAACCAAACGGATACGTGTACGTGCAAAGATAGCAGGTTCATGGGGTGATGAAGGACTTGACAAAAATAGTGTAGTTTCAATTACCCTGGACGATGATAATTGGACCGACGAATATGGTGACGGATATTACTATTACAAAGGTATTCTTAAGCCCGGAGAAAAAGCCGAACTGAGGTTAAAGATTAAATTAGACGGGCCAAAAACAGATAACAAGTACCAGGGCAAGACTTATACATTAACCGGATCGATGGAAGCAATTCAGGCATCAAACGGCGCACCTTTAGCTGAATGGAACGTGATGCTGGATGTAGATTACCCTGTAACTGAATAATTTTAAATCTTTACTTAATTATTTATGTGCGATATTGCTGCATCAATGACAATTGCTGAAGGAAGAGAAGGTTATTTCAAAGACCATACCAACTACGGAGAAACAATGAAGAACCTCAGAATCGGAATCTGGGATGAATCTCTGAATGATGGACTGGGCGGATATGCATACCCATCAGCTGAAAATCCAAAAGAATTGCGCACCGGAGACGGCAATTGGCTGTTAAGATGGGAAGGCGTAGACGGTGTAGACAGCATTTATGACCTCAATAAGTTTAAGCTTTACTACATAGGTGCTTCATTGGACGGAAGCTATGATCCGGAAGATGATGATGTATATGAAGTTGCTATAAAAGTATCTGTTGGCTTTGACGGCCCTGCAACACATAACGGTTACCAAGGTTCAATATTTAAATTGGGCGGCAAAGTTACCGCAGTACAGGCTTCCAATGGCGCACCTGCTGCTGTGCTTGGCGATGTTTATGATAATTATCAGCCGTAATTTGAGCAATTAAAAATGTTTATTAAATAAAAAACTCAAGGTGAGAGGATGTTAACAACGGACTTTTATTTTATGAAAATCTAAAAAAGCTAACACCCTCTCTTTGCTTTAACTGTCAGTTTATACCGGTACTCGCCCTGTTTATAAGCTGTTAATCAATCTGTCAGATTCTTGTTACCGTCGAAATTGTGACTGAACTGTGAGTGAAAAAAGGACAAGTTGTGATTATTAGCAGTTAAATTTGAGATAAAGAGAAACAAAACAAGAAATTAAGAAAAAAAAGTAAAACTAAGGGGTGTTAAAATGAAAAGGAAACTATTTCTTATATTTCTTACTCTGGCAATGTCAGTTACTTTGATTGTCGGTGCAACATGGGCTTATTTTACTGCGGAAGCAGACATAGATAATATAACATTTACAAATGGGAATGTAAAAATAAAACCCGGAGAAATAACTGTTTTTAAAGGAAAAGAACTTACCAAAGTTAATCCCGGAGATTGTTACATATTAATATATAAATTTGAAAATACCGGCTCAAAAAGAATTCAACTGAGAGTGAAAGCACAACCCGGTGACGGAAGCGTTGAAAATCCGGATGCTGATGTAATGTGGACAGGTGTTAACCATACTCTTTACGGACAGGAAAGACTGAAAGAAAACTTAAGCTGGTCAGATTTCTTTGGCCTCGAGAATGTTTACATTATACCTCATCCATCCAGCAGCGATTGGGTATTGTATCAGGAGAGCAAAGGCGGTCCCATTTACGCATATTACCTGGGTGGACCTGTAGAATCCGGGGAAGTTGTTGAACTCCGACTTCTGGTATACTTTGATTTATTACTCACAGGAAATGCATATCAGGATGCTGTTTTCCATCTGGGTGGCACAGTTGAAGCAATACAGGCATCTAACGGTACACCTGAAGAGGCATGGAAGGATGCTTGGAAAACTGTTACCGGAGAATATGGGGATTATAAATTTAATTATCAATTCTGGTATGATAAATGGCAAGGATTCGATCCTACAAAGATAAAATGCTACAATGCAATAATTGAACCAACACCAACACCGGAATTAACACCAACGCCCGAACCTACACCGGAACCAACACCTACGCCCGAACCTACGCCGGAACCATCGCCTACACCCGAACCATCACCATCACCTACACCTACACCTGCACCGGTAAAAGATTTTAATATTGATAAAGTTTTTATTGAGTATACATGCAAAGATAATACGTGTGGTTTCGCTTGGGGTCATAGTCATAATCAGGACTGCAGAATAAAAATTTCAGGAACCATATACGATGCCAGGTATAATAGAAATATTTATATAACTAATGCGTATAAAGACATCAATCTTAAAGTGTATACAGGTTACGGTCTTTTTTCATCAGAAGTTTTAGATGTTAATATAAATGGCGTTTACTTTGATTCAGACAGTAAAGCAGACTTTACTTACGAAGGCAGCCTTAATGGTAAAAGCTTTGATCCTGGTTCGATTACCAAAGTAAAAATTACCATTGATAACACGGCAAAAAATGTAAGCAATATTAATATTAAAAAGACTAAATAGCACCTGTGTAAAAATTTTCTTGCACCCCGTATGATTTAATTCGAATGTTGACAAGATTAAATGTAAAAGACTGATCGGTGCAATATTTAAAAGTGCATTGGGGGATATAAAGAAATGAAAAAGCAAGGAATTGACAGGGGTGATTACACAGATACGGGCAAAGACATAAAAAGTGCCTCTTTCCTGGTAAAAATAAAATACAATCAAAACTGTACCATGCAAGGCTATATAAGTTGGCTGGAACAAAAGAAAACAGTATGTTTCAGAAGCATGATGGAGTTAATGCTGTTATTAAAAGAAGCATCTGATAACACAGAGTATCGTACATGGGACGGAGATGAAGGTGTAATATCTGAAGTGCAGAAGTTGGGAAACATATCTGAATTATAGGAGAGAATAGCAATGTGCAGAAATATAAGAGATGATCTAAAAAACAGAAAAAGAAAATATATAGCAAAAAAACGCTTTAAAATTGCTACAGCAGTTATTGCTATACTTACTTCTGCAGGATTATTCATATCAGATAAATCTGTGTTACCAGTAACAAATGCAGTATTCAGGGATCATAAGGAAAGTCGTGTGACACTTACTGTTTCAGATACAGTATACAACAGTGCTCTGCCAAATATTGAGACTGAAGCTATAGATGGCAATGTTTTTACCGGACAGGTGCCAGATGTAACAGATAATGAACCTTTGGAAGAGCAGCAGACCACTGGAGAAAATACATCTGACGGGAATAATGCTTCAGAGCAGGAGGATAAGGCTGCAGGAGAAATTGATGATACTGTCCATGACAATATCGATCAATAAACCAATAAGAAGAAAAGATAGGAGAGTCAGCAGATGACGCAACACGTTGAACAGGTTAATGGTAAAAAATCAATAGTCAAAGTAGTACTGGATATTATCAGCGGTATTGTACTGGTTGTTTTGGGAGTGTTCATTGTATACATGCTCGTGTTTATGTTCAAAGGTATGAAAACTAACGAAACACCAACAATATTCGGACATCAGATTTACATTGTGCGCAGTAACAGTATGAGTCCTACATTTGAAACCGGTAGTCTCCTGCTTGTAAAACATGTTGATACATCGTCAATACAGGTTAACGACATTATTACTTTTAAAGAAAAGAATGACTCTGTTGCTACAACACATAGAGTTGTGAAGATCCTGAATGATAACGGATTGCAGTTTGTTACCCGTGGGGATGCAAATAATGTTGATGATCCGATGCCGGTTTCAGCAGATGAAGTTGTTGGCAGGGTCGTATTCTGGATACCTTACATAGGTTATTTACTCGGCTTCATCAGAACAAAAGAGGGATTACTCGTTTTTATAATAGTTCCCGCACTGATTATAATAATTACACAAATCATTTCATTCATCAGAGAAGTAAAGAAAAAAGAAGATAAACCCAGCACTGAAGAACTACAAGCCCAATTACAGGAGTTATTAAGCAATTCCAGGCGGGAGGATTAATAAATGAAAAAGACTCTCTCGGTATTTATTATGCTTATAGCGTGTGCAATTTTAGTCTGTGGAATAACCCTTGCATATTTTTATGACAGCGCAAGAATAAATTCAACTCACTTTACGACAGGCTCAGTTAAAGTTGAGGTGGATTTAGAAAACGGTGACTGGGGTAATTGGAAACCGGGTAACGACAAAACAATCACATGGTATATAAAAAACACCGGAACGTTGGATGCAACTCTGGATGTAAAAATTGAAAAGGAATGGGATATAAACACTTTAAAGGCATCTGTACACAATTCGGTCTATGATGATTATCCGCCTGAACCGACAGTAAACTGGAGTCTTAAAAATGACAAGTGGGCTCTTAATGGCGATGTATATCATTACAAAGCAACAGTAGCACCTGGAGAAACAATACCGCTAATGTTTGAATTGTCAATTGACAACATATCTTCAGCATACGAAGGTGCAGACTATAACATAACATTATTTGTTACGGCAACGCAGGTAATTGACGAATAAATCAGTCCAATAGTGAATCAGAAATGCATGTCAAAGATTTATTCGTCTGTAAATACTAAGGTAACCGAGGGGAGGTGAAAAAGTGAAAAAGAAAGTAATAATGGGTGTTTTTGTTCTGATTATAACCGTTGCAATGGTTGCAGCAGCTACAATGGCATGGTTCACCGATTTTGCCGATTCCGGGGAAGCCACTTTTAGTGCCGGTACTGTAGCAATTGAAGCCGGAAGAAAAATCATCTATGATGGCGGCGATGAAGGTGAATCAGCAGTACGTAAAGAAATCTATCCATTTAGGGTTCTTGAAGCAAGGCAGGGAAAGGCAGGTATTAATAAAGATCTTCCTGTAAGACAGGCGAGATCGAATGAAAAAGCCGTTCTCTCTCTTGAAACAGGTCGAAACGAATCAAATTTTTATAGCCTGGGCTTCGGCGGAGAAATGATTCTGGAGTTTGACCATGCTTTATATAAACCTGAAATAGCAATTATTGTTGAAGATACATGGGGTGGGAATTACCCTCTGGAAACAGCTGATGTATTTGTAAGTATGGATGGTGTAATTTGGCATTCACTCGGTACTGCTGATAACCGTAATCTGCAAAAAAACCAAACATACAGTGAGTTCCTTTTCTCAGATTACAACGTAGATATTGACTACATAAAATACGTAAAGGTTGTTGACACAACAGATGTAAATCAATTCATAGAACGCGGATATAAATCGAATGATAATTCAGTCGACGGATTTGACCTCAATACCGTAAAACTTATAGGCTACATCGCAGAAGAAGAGAACTGGAACCCCGGTGATACTAATTATACCAGGTATACAATAATCAACACCGGAACAAAAGCAATCAACCTTAGGGCTAAATTAACCGGTGGCTGGTATAAGCATGTGGAAGATGATTTTGGCGGCAAATGGGTACCTGACGATGAGCTGTCAAGTGATAATGTTGTCATTACCCCTGAAGGTGATGATTGGGTATATGAGGATGGATACTTATACTACAGGCCTGTCATACCCGGAACCTACACAAAACAGGATGTAAAAGACAGAACTGCAGAGCTGAAGGCAAGTGTACATCTTAAGGGTAAAGAGACAGGAAATGAATACCAGGGCAAACGTTTTATTATAACTGCTGAATTTGAAGCAGTACAGGCTTCAAACAATGCACCGAAAGAAGTATGGAATGTGGATTTATATTAAAACAGTTTTTGTGTAAAAAATGTTTACTTGAAAAGGGCAAACCTGCCGAAAGGCAGGGGCGCAAAGCTATAGGGCCTTCCTTAAGATGGCAGCCTGGCCGCCATACAATAAGTAAAATTTAAAATAATTTAAAGGAGAGTGTTTATATGAAAAAGAAAATGTTAGTAATGTTACTGGCTGTTGCAGTAAGTGTATCTATGATAGCAGCAGCTACATACGCCTGGTTCACAGACGAGGCAAATGCAGGAGATGCTGTATTCACGGCAGGTACAGTAGACGTTGAAGTGGAAGGTGTCTATTACCTGAGTGAAGTAGCTTGGGATAATGTAAATCCCGGAGATGTTTATGAACTCGAATGGGTAGTTAAAAACAAAGGTACAAAGAATATCGTATTTATGTGCGATATTGCTGCATCAATGACAATTGCTGAAGGAAGAGAAGGTTATTTCAAAGACCATACCAACTACGGAGAAACAATGAAGAACCTCAGAATCGGAATCTGGGATGAATCTCTGAATGATGGACTGGGCGGATATGCATACCCATCAGCTGAAAATCCAAAAGAATTGCGCACCGGAGACGGCAATTGGCTGTTAAGATGGGAAGGCGTAGACGGTGTAGACAGCATTTATGACCTCAATAAGTTTAAGCTTTACTACATAGGTGCTTCATTGGACGGAAGCTATGATCCGGAAGATGATGATGTATATGAAGTTGCTATAAAAGTATCTGTTGGCTTTGACGGCCCTGCAACACATAACGGTTACCAAGGTTCAATATTTAAATTGGGCGGCAAAGTTACCGCAGTACAGGCTTCCAATGGCGCACCCGCTGCAGTTCTTGGCGATGTTTATGACAATTATCAGCCGTAATTTCGGTAAATAAAAGAATGTTTATAATATGAAACTCGAAAACGAGAGGATGTTAGTAATTGGATATGATTAGGAAAAAATCTTCAAAATCCATTTTAATAGCGATTATGATCCTGATTGGCTGTATGGCCGTAGGTTCCATAAATGCTTATGCAGTTGAAGTAGTTGGGGAGAATACAGGACTCAGGGTTAAATTATCCGATATACCTGTTGATACCGATAATCTTAATCCTGGTGATACAAAAACTTCCACAATGACTATCTACATTGATCCAAACAGCACAACATCCTCTCTTCGTGTATGGATTAGATCCGAGATAGTTGAAAATATATTAGGGAAAGAAGTTAACGGTAATAGGGGTAATCTGGACGACAGGCTGGTTTTGTCAGTAACCCACGAGAATGGTAAAGTAATACATAATGGTGCGATAAGTAAATTTGATAAAAATGTCGAGGTTGGTTATATACAGAAAGGTGATCCGGTTGATTTAACCTTTACCGTACACCTCCCCGGTGAAACTACAGGAAATGAATACCAGGGAGCATCAATGAAGGTGAAATGGATTATCACCGCACAATATGAGCCTTCTGTAACACCAACACCTACAAATCCGCCATTATCCCCCCCAACTGAACCACCTACTCGTAGGGTTACAACAATACCAACACCTACACCAACACTAACACCTACAACGACACCGACCCAGCCACCTGCAGAACCAACAAGGCCTGCAGAACCAACCAAACAGGTTACGCCTTCACCGACACCGGTAATAGTTGAAATTGAAGATGAAGATACTCCGGTGGGACCTGGTGAACCAGATAAATCAGTTAAACCAGGTAATGACGAAACTGAGTTAATAATAATTAAAGAAGAAGAGATACCAAAAGGACTACCTAAAACAGGAGAAATGCCTCCAATACTATTTTATGGACTAGGAGCCGGTGCCATATTTGCCGGCATAAAGCTCAACCAAAAGAGCAGAAAGAATTAAAGAATTAGCCGGAGATTTTACCTCCGGCTATGTTTTTGGTCACTTTGGAAATAAAACCACTATATTACTGAGTCAGGGAGATTTAAATGAAACTTAAGTCAATATTGCTGATAGCTGCAGGAATATTAATTGCAAGTTACCCTATTGCCAAAAATATTTATACAGGGTATATGCAAAGAAAGGTTCTAAAAGAATGGGAAGAGGAGAGAAGAGCGGTTCAGTATCAATTCAATCAGAGCGGTGCAGATACTTCAGAGGCATCAGAGGACGCAATAAACTCTTACCTTTTCCTTGATGAAGCCTTTTCAGATTTAAATAATGATGAAACCACTGAGAGCATAGAGGATGACAATAAGGGAAATAAAAATACAAAATCCTTTGTTACATTAGGTGTTATTAAAATTGACAAGATTGATTTGGTTTTACCTGTTATGGATGGCGCTACCCCTGAAATATTAAAAATTGGGGCAGGTAAATTAACCGGTACAACAGATATCGGTGAAATAGGTAATACAGCCATATCTGCACACAGAAGCCATGCCTACGGACGAAATTTCAACAGGCTGAATGAGGTGGAATTAGGTGATTTAGTAGTTATTTCCACTTTAGATGCTGATTTCACATATGAGGTTTTCAATATACAGGTCGTAGAGCCTGATGATGTATCTGTTCTGAAAAAAAGTGAAACAGAAAGTATTTTAACCCTTATAACATGCCATCCTTTATATATAGCATCACATCGGCTGATTGTTCAGGCAAAATTGATTTCAACAACATATAATATAAACTCGGAAAGCCAAGCTCTTCGTTAACTTAGCAATTCGAACAATATCCTGTTAATGTTACCGTTTTCTTTTCCATAGATTTTTTGATTTTCGTAATCCGAACATGGTTTAAGTATGTTTATTAATAGAGACTTAACCCAATTATTGATCTTCAAATTTGCTGTGAGGAAAAAACTGCAACTAACAGCACTTAGTTGAAAGATAATGTATAAATGTGGACATTCCTTGAAAAGTGGGAGAGGAAGGAAGAACTCAAAGCAAAAATCACAGTAAATGAAAAATCCCAATTATGGTATAGCCCGGAAAATTACGATCAAATTAATATATTATTTCCTGTGATGAATTCATGTTTAAAAGCTAATGAATAATTTTTTATTTTCATAAATAAGCTTAATAAATGACATTTTCTAAGCTCTTTTTAAATCAAATATATAAATTTCATTTTTAATTATTGCATTATATGTGATATAATTTGTGTAAACATTTATTTCAATAATAACATAGCTTAATGATATTAGGTTGTTTTTTATATCAGGAGGGGTACTAAATGGTAGAAATCGTCGAGGTTAAAACAAGAAAACAGTTAAGAGATTTTATTATGTTCCCGTTTAAGCTGTATAAGGATAATCCATATTGGGTACCGCCTCTAATTATGGATGATTACAACACTTTAAACAAGAAGAAAAACCCTGCTTTTGAATATTGCGATGCAAAGTACTGGCTTGCGTATAAAGACGGAAAACTTGTAGGAAGGATTGCAGGAATTCAAAATCATGCTTATGTAAAAAAATGGGGCAATAAATACACCCGCTTTGGTTGGGTTGATTTTATCGATGACCCTGAAGTTTCTGCTGCCTTGTTCAATACCGTGGAAGAATATGCCAGGGAGAATGGGATGGAGGCTGTTCACGGGCCTTTGGGTTTCTGCGACCTGGATCATCAGGGCCTTTTGGTTGATGGATTTGAAGAAATGGGTACAATAGTTACTTATTACCATTACCCGTATTATAAGGAACATCTTGAGAAGTTAGGATATGTAAAGGATATTGACTGGCTTGAGTATGAAATAATAGTTCCTGAAAGCAGTGAAATAGAAAGAATTAATAAAATTGCCAGCAGATCGCTTGATAAATATGGTCTTCGTATACTTGATTTAAAAAGCAAGAAACAAATATTGCCATATGGCAATGAAGTTTTCGATATTATAAATATTGCATATGAAGACCTTTATGGTGTTGTTCCGTTAACAGAAGAGCAGATAAAAGGATATATTGAAATGTATTTTTCTTATATAAATCCTGATTATGTTTGTTTTATTGTTGATAAAGACAACAAGCTCGCAGGATTCGGGATTTCGGTACCATCATTGTCCAAGGCGGTAAAAAAACATAATGGAAGGCTTTTTCCATTTGGTTTTATTGATGTGCTGAAAGATATTAAAACAAATGATACACTTGATTTATACCTTGTAGCTGTAAGGCCTGAATATAAAATGACGGGAATTCCTGCGGCCATGTTAAGCCATAGTTTGAAAAATGCCCATAAAAATGGTATCAAAAAAGCAATTGCATCACCACAGCTCGAAGAAAATCATGCCGTTCAATCACTATGGCGGTTTTTTGATGCAAGGCCTCACAGAAGAAGAAGATGTTATATCAGGCATATTAATAAGTAATTTAATTTTAATAATAATTCCATGCGTTATTATATGAACTTATAAGAAAATAGCCCGAAACAAGGGCTATTTTCAAAAACTAAACATTCAACGAAATAAAAATTTCGTTGAATGTGGAAGGGAAAGATCTGTGAAATTTATGCAGAAATCTTATAATTACTGTGTAAACTCATAATAATAATTTAACAACCAGGTTTATCATAAATCTCTTTTGTGGTTGATTTTGACTTAACTTTTTTGAACTTTCAGAGTTTTAATTACCTAAAATTTAGCATTCTAATTTGCAGACATCAATCCATTTTAGCCGATTACCTTCTGAAATTGTCTGTTTGCAATATGGTTGTATTACCTATTTCATCACTACCTGTTGAACGGTTAATTTACCTGCTCCGATTTTTAATTCCAAACGACTTAGTTTTATAATTTGTAAATGATTATTTTATTGCGTCAGGCTTAGTTTTATATATAATACAAATTGATTCATTATGTTAACTACAATATTATAATGTATTTCTATTATCACAGTATTATCCGATCTTTGTTAAAATTTTAACCATTTTAAGCTGTTTTTATACATATTAGGATGTATTAACCTTAAATACCTTGCATGCAGCATCTGACACCGGTTATTTTTTTCCTGCTGCTTGCGCCATATAAAGGATCACCGTATACCGGATTATGAATGTATGATAAAAGTATTCAATAATGTAACGTGGCATGCCGGTGAGCCAGTAACAACAATTATCTCTACCTTCTGATACGCTTGATTTTAGCGCTTAATTTCGATATCATTAAATCAGGAATTTATAATGAAATGATTTACAGTTGGGGTTATTCATATGATAAATGCGTTAAATGGTCTTGAAGACGCACCTGTTTTGGTAAAAGATTTTTTAAATTACATGCAGACCATTAAAGGAAAATCTGTTAATACTGTACAGGTCTATTTTTATGACCTTCGTGTTTTTTTGCGTTTTATCAAGTTACATAAGAACCTGGTTCCGAAAGACATTGATTTTGATTCAATAGATATATCTGATGTTGATGCAGAATTAATCAGAACCATAACATTAAGCGATTTATATTCTTATATGTCATTTGTAAGCAATAGTCGCTCAAATTCAGCATATGCAAGGGCCAGAAAAGTGGCAAGTTTAAAGTCATTTTTCAAATATCTGACCAATAAAGCCAAAGTATTGGATAAAAATCCTGCGTTGGAGCTTGAGTCTCCAAAAATAGTCAAGCGTCTTCCAAGATACTTAAACATAGATGAAAGCAAACAGCTTCTTTCTTCGGTTGACGGGAAAAACAGCGTCCGGGATTATGCTATCCTCACCTTGTTTTTGAATTGCGGGATTCGGCTGTCCGAACTGGTGGGTATCAATATAAACAGCATTAAAAATAATACATTAAGAGTAATTGGTAAAGGAAACAAAGAAAGGGCTATACCTTTAAACTCTGCCTGCATTGAGGCTATTAACGAATATATGAAGGTACGTCCTGTAGAAGGTGTTATTGATAAAAACGCACTGTTTTTAAGTGAGCGTAAACAGCGCATAAGCAAAGCTACAGTCCAGCACATTGTTAAAAAATACATTATATCCGCTGGTTTGGATCCTAGGCGCTATTCAACACATAAGCTGAGGCATACGGCAGCAACTTTGATGTATAGATATGGCCATGTAGATATACGTGCATTACAGGAATTATTAGGCCATGAAAGCATAGCTACAACCGAAATTTACACCCACCTGGATGAACAGCAACTGAGGAATGCAGTAGAAAGCAATCCTTTGTCCGGTTTTAATGCTTTAAAAAAGAAATAACATTAGTTTTTCCCAAGGAATTTATTTATTGCTTTGGAATAATCCAAATCAGTTTTTTCTACTGGAATATCCGCTGCTATTCCCCTTCCCTCAATATTTTGCTGCAGGATATTCCAGTAATGGTTTACAAGCAGCACTGCTATTTTTTTTGCACGATCCAGATAAACGGCCTGCCCTACTCCCTTCCCTGCCGTTTTATTTCCAATAATTGTAACATTCTGTGCAAAAGTTTTTAAGCCGAGTGTTAGCAATTCTGCGCTGCCGGCAGTATTCTCGTTAACAAGAATTCCGATCTTAAGAAAAGGAGTGTGCCATTTTCCGGAAGTATAAGTTTTTACATATCCATCCCTGTCAATGAGATAACCCGGAGTGCATTCCGGAAGCAAAGCGTCCAGTATCTTGTTTGCTTCATCCGAAAGGCCGCTGTTATTATCCCTCAGATCAATAATAAGAGCTTTTTTATCGGAATTTTCGATATTCTGGACAAACTCTGCAACATATGCCCCTGTTCCTTCATAGAGGTTTTTTATCCTGATATAAACATAATTTTCATACTGCTGGGTATCTACTGAATAACTCTTATCCGAATTAAAGCAGTAATCAAAATCATAACCTGATATTATTCCTGTTAAACTGTCACCTGCAATTTTTATACTGTCTATCAGATTTCGAACATCCTCAACGGTAATCAAATTGCCCTTTTCAAGAAATGTATCCAATTTCTTGTTTATATTTTCACTTTTATTATAGTACAAATAATTATTCTTTATAAAATCAACCAGTTTCTGGTTTGAAGTTGTAGACAAATCATAGTCCAATTTATCAATAAGGTATTTTAACAGGCTGTAGTCCGGATAAACAGCTTTTGCCATGTCAGCATATTCTTTTGCTTTCTGATAATTTTGCAACAGCTCATATTCTTTTGCCAAGTAAGTCATTGTTACAAAATCATTAGACGGGTTATTAGCGAGTATATCTTCATAGACTTTTATTGCCTGCTCTGACTTACCCTGGCTGGTTAAACTGTGAGCTTTAATATATAAAAGTTCTCTGTCATTTGGAAAGAACAGCAGAGAATAATTTACAGCTTCAATGCACCTTGTATAATTACCTATGGTAAAAAGCGTCGATGCCAGACTTAAGTGGGCTGTATAGTTTTTACTGTCAAGAAGCACTGCCTTATTAAAATACTCTGCCGCTGTTTTGTATTCTTCCCTTGCTGAAGCCACATTACCCAATAGATTATATGCGTTTACGCTTTGATTGTATTTTAATGTCTCTTTTCCCATTTCTTCGGCTCTCAGCAGATCACCCATTTTCAAATAGCACATTCCGATTAAGGCAAAAACATCTTTATCCGATGGATTTAATTCATGATACCGGTTATACGTAAGAATTGCTTCCTGATATTTTCCAAGGCTATACTGTGATTTTCCCTTATATAAATAAGCGCCGGTTGATTTACTGTAGAGACCTATTGCCGCATCGAAATACTTTACAGCCTCATCGTATTTTCCCTCATTGAATTTCGCCAATCCGCTTTCGATGTTTTTATCGGCATTTTCTTTAGCGTTAACTGACTGTGTTATGGAATACGGTATATTGAGGTAAGCTGTGTTAAACTGGCTGTTTACAAAATGATAATTATTTACGTACTGTTTTACATCACCGTTGTCTTTTAATCCTGAATTATACGTAATCGAAAGATCCAGCTCCTCGATATATTTCCTGTACTTGTTAATTTTTATTCTCAGCTCGGCAGCATCTATGTTTGCACCTTTATCCAAATCCAGGCATGGTAATATGTTGTTTATGAAATCAGGGAATGTGCCTGCTCCTTTTAAAATATAGCTGTTGTCGTTTTCTTCAAAGCTCAGGTTATTGCATAACCCGTCATAAGGCTGAATATAATCAAAAATTGATTTTTGAATATTGGCTGCGTCTTCATCTTTTAATACTGCAATGTCCCATTGTGTCTCATTATTCTTTTTTGAATATAGATTATTCTTAACAAGCCAGGTTTCAATACTTTCCTGCTCCCCAAGTATTGTTTTTTTATAGAACATTGATCTGGCGCGGTTCATTGTATTTTCATAAATAATACTGCTTTTTCCATTATCATTTTCCACTGTTGATGTTTGAATTGTCTGAAGGCTGATAAGTGATTTGTGAGCAGCATATGCATCTGCAAGTATCTTCTTTACAGTCTTATAATCCTTTCCGTAAATCCAGGAATATTGCTGTATATTGTTACCGTAAGGCCCCATACAGAACAAAAGTTCTTCAGGTGCATCTTCACCCCTTATAACAGTATAGAAGATCAATGCATTGCTCAGATAAATATTTTTAGGTATATCGCCCTTTTTATATTCGTTAATGGTAATGACTTCAGAACCGTCCTTTTTGCACCTTATCAGCTTATATGTTTTATCATTGTTTTCTACTGCCAAATAAAGCCACTGATCATCCATATTAGCCGATAATGGAATTTTATCGGTGATTTTGGTAAAATCTCCTCCGTTAATCGGGATTCGATAAAAACCCGAAGTGTATTTGGTTTTATTATTATCTGTTATATTTTCAAATAAATCAATGTATATATAATCCCTGTCGATAAGTTTTAAACCGTATATTTTCTTGTTTGATACAGCATCAACTATCCTGCCGGTCAAATTTCTTTTGTCAGAACCGTCAATTCTTGCACGGGAAACTGTATTCTCAAGCGTATTAATATAATATATCCATCCATTTTGGACAAACCAGTTTTTATAAGAGAAATCACCGTTTTCAATAATCCTCGTAGTTTCGGAGCCATCAGTTTTTACCCTGTAAAGTGTTTTTTCATCGGTTGCTAAACTGTAATATATCCATCCGTTAATAATTTGCATTGTATTAACGGGTTTGTTAACAATTATTTCTTTTTCCGAACCGTCCTTCTTCATCCTGATAATTTTGCTTATTCCTTTATCCTTGCCAATGCAATATATCCAGTCATTTATAAGGTGGAGGTCATAAAGTATGTTGTCGGCTATTTTTTCCTTTTGCTTTGTTATAATATTTTCTCTGACCAAAATTCCATCGGAAAGTATATGGAAGTAATAGTTATTATCGGCGGCAAATTCCCCACCGTTCAGAACATTTCCCAGCTCTTTCTGTTCTGTTATATCATTTATAAAAATTGTTTTGGTTTCATTTACCCAATCCACTTTTGCACCAATTGCTTCACTTATAAAACGAACAGGCACCAGTATGCGTCCGTTTAGCCCAACTGCGGGCACATCCATTACATAAGGTGCATTGTTTACCATGGCTATGCGGTTTCCTGGCTGGACGCGGACCTCGGTTTCTCCTCTTCTGATGGTTACCGTTTTTGTATAGTTATCCCATTCAATTCTGGCACCAAGGGCTTCAAACACAGCGCGAACCGAAACCAGGGTAAAACTTTTTACAAAAATCGGAGGTACGTCAAATTTGACCCTGGTGTCATTAACATATACCTTAACTTCCTCTGATGTGTTGGTTGTTTGTGCGAGGACATGAACAGGCAGATTTATTAAAATAGCAAAAACAAGTAAAAAAATAAGCCTATTTTTCATATAATCTCCTTTCGGAAAACACAGCCCTCTGTTCTTTTAACAGTTTTTCCGAATATCTTCCAAAAAAGTATGCTTAAGCTTATAACCTAATTATATAATACACTTTATGGCGAAAGCTGGCAATATAAAATCAAAAAGAGAACCCGCAACGGGTTCTCCATTCTGCTGATTCATCAATATTAAACATGAAATTTCATATTAATCCAGCTTTTTATAAAATGCTTTATACCCCTTATATGCCGAGTATACATCAGCTTTGCTGGTTATTTCAAAAGGTGCGTGCATGCTTAAAACCGGTACTCCACAGTCTACAACATCAACTCCGAGGTTTGCGATAAACATGGCTATTGTACCTCCGCCGCCTTTATCAACTGCTCCAAGCTCACTGGTATGCCATGTTACATCATTCTCATTGAATACTTTTCTGATCTTTGCCAGCAATTCAGCGTGAGCATCAGAAGCTCCGGATTTACCACGGGAACCGCTGAACTTTAATATAGCAAGGCCTTTGCCAAGATATGCGGCATTATATTTGTCATGAGTCCCTTCAAAGTTCGGATCCACTGCAGCATTTACATCTGCCGAAAGCATTATGGAATTACTCAGGCAACGTCTTAATATGATATCTGAATAATTATCCGAAGTTAAATAACAAAGATCGGCCATAAAGTCTTCAAGAATTTTGGATTCGGCTCCGGTATTGCCAACGCTTCCGATTTCCTCTTTGTCTGTGAGGACGCATACAGCCGTGTATTCGGGATCCTGAACGTCAAAGAGGGCAGTTACGGAAGTATAGGCGCAAACCCTGTCATCCTGGCCGTATGCGCCAAGCATGCTCCTGTCAAAACCA